>OKSC01000075.1_pt1 | contig 108902 bp, 109 predicted proteins | sample 1601161 | NCBI WGS metagenome assembly OKSC01 (sample SAMEA3541552, study PRJEB24748) | human gut metagenome | biome: human gut; feature: human-associated habitat; material: faeces | place: China | collected 2012 | reverse complement strand
CCGAGTTGTTTAGTCCGCTGCTTCCAATTGTTCGCTTGCATTATTTTCGAATTTAGATTGATAAAATACTTATGTATTTTTTCTATATTCTTTATTCTTTTCTTTAGATTAATACAAACCTTTATAATGGTTTGGTTAGGTGTATTCAGTTAGGGTGAAATTGTCGCGGTTTAATTATTTATCATTATTATTTTTTCTTTTGTTGGTGTATTCTTTGGTTTTGCGGTCATAGCATGAGGGTTATACCTGGTCTCGTTTCGATCCCAGAAGTGAAGTCTTTTTGTGTTTTGTTTGTGTACTATGGTTTTCTATGGGAATTTCATTTCGCTGCAAGCCATCTAATATATACATCAATAAAAGAAATTTATCATTATTCATTTTTACTAATTTACTATCATTATTTTTTCTGTTATTGGGTTTTGCGGTCATAGCATGAGGGTTATACCTGGTCTCGTTTCGATCCCAGAAGTGAAGTCTTTTTGTGTTTTGTTTGTGTACTATGGTTTTTCTATGGGAATTTCATTTCGCTGCAAGCCCAATTTCATTAAATATTATTTTTATCTGTTTATTTTCTAGTTTTTATTAAATTTAGGAAAGTATTATATACATACTAATTTTATATATATTAATACCATATCCTATTAAAAACATATTAATTATCTTTTTTTTAGGTCTAATGCCTTCGGTCCTTTTATGAGAATTTAGTTTTGTACTATCTGTGATTTTAAGAAACCCAGCATTGGATAGGTTGCCTGTTTCGAGGGTTGCTCGAGGAGGGAAGGGTAATCTACCTGTGATTCATGAGAGTTAGTATACGGGCAAAATATATTATAATGTTTCATCTCATTCTTTCTTTGAGATGAATTCATTTTTTAAAAAAAAGAAAAAGAATTTTATAAAACAGCTTATTTTAATTAGAATTTTTCCAATATTCTTGAATAAACTGCTTTTAAATTATCATCTGATTTTTCATAGATTCTTTTTAAAATCAATTCAGGAGTACTTTTTGCAAGGAAGTTCATTTTTGGTGTTCTATCCACAATTAGGTTATAGTTTTCATCTAACCCTTTTGCTTCAATACCATCCACTCTTATATTTGTATAATTCATTAATTCCCTTGCCATATGGGTTACAATTACTCCATAAGAGTTTGATTCTTTTATCATGTCTATAAAAGTAGATATGATTTTCACTGCTGCTTCTAGTTCTGTTATTCCTTCTAATTCATCAAGTAAAACTAATTTTTCACTATCTGTTGTTACTATTGGAATAAATACATTTAAGAATGATTCAAATGCTCCTGCATCTAAGGATCTTTTTTTAGAGAAATGATATATTTCATCTAATAATTTGATTTCTGCATATTCAGCACTAACTGGAAGCCCCATTTGTGCCATTATGGATATTTGAGTTAAAGTTTCAAGAAGGGTAGTTTTTCCACCACTATTTGCACCTGTTAAAAGAGCAATATTCTCATTTTGGGTTAATGAATAATCTATTTTCTGTACATTTTCATTTTCTCTTTTCAAAGCCAATTCTAAATGTAGTGCTCCTTTTAAATCAATATTTTCTCCAAATATTGGTGCATTTAAATTATATTCATATGCAAAGCTTCCAAGAGTAAACTCATAATCAAACTTAATTACATCATTTACTTCTTTTATAACTTCTTCTTTTATTGCATTTAATTGAATAGCTGCTGTTTTTTTGGTTTCGTATATGTCATTCTCTTTTTTGGAACTTTGTTCTAATTTCACTCTTTCAAGTTCCATATCATCTATTTCTATTGGATACTTCTTGAGATATGGATCAAAGTCAAGTCCTGTTTCTTCTTTGATAATCTTCTTCCTTTTATTTATTATTTCATCAAATATTTCATTAATCTTAGGTGGGAAGTTATTATTTAATAAGTTTAATATTTCATCTCCTTCAAGGTCCACATCCTGAATAGCTGTTTCTAATTCTTTATCCATATCTTTCTTTAAATTATTCACTAATTCATCAATATCAATTTCCCTTTTATTGATTACATTTAATTCATTGATTATTGGAATAATTTCTCCTAAAACTGTTTCTTTATTCCTAATCTTTTGTATTTCATGAACTTTTTCGAATAATTCCTGATTTGTTGTAAAGAAATTTATTATTTTTTCAGGCACTATTTCATAGTCATTATCATCAATACTTATCATTACAATATTTGGCATACCTTCTAAATCAAGAACTCCTTGTGAATACACATAAATAATTAAATCATAGCTTAATAATTCTTCATGCATTAATGAACTTTCACTAGCTGTGATAATTGGATAGTATTGATTAAGACCTAAATCGCATAGATATGAGTTATCTTCTTCTGTTTCAACTAGTATTGCTTTACTAGGATCATATTCTGCTTTAGGTTCTTCAATTTCTTTTAAATTTTTCATTAATCCCCTTAATTGTATTATTGGAAGTTTGGATACTTTTTCTTTGGCTTCCATTGTAAAAGATAACTGTTTTTCTATTTCTTTTTTATTTTTTGATGGAGAAAGGAGCATTATTCTATTTTTGGAATATTTTGTATTGGAATAAGCAATAATTTTATTTATTATATCTTCGTAGAGTTCCATTGCTCTTTCACTTTTTATAAATTCATATTGGGGTTTATTTTGTAATGTGTTCATAATTTCAATAGCTTTTCTATGACTAATCCCATCAATGTTCATTAACTTTTCAATGTCTTGATTTTCAATTATTTTTTGAAGGTTTTCTTCACCTCCAACACTTCTTATGATTTTTTCAGACATTTTTGTCCCGATTCCTTTTATTTCTTGCAATGTTATCTTCTCTCCTTCCATTTCCAAACCCCTTTATTGTGAATTATAATATTTTTAATAATTTAATATCCAAATTTTCCTAGAGCAATTGAAAACTATTAATAGTTACCTTTTGTATTAAACTTAGAATATTTGTTTAATTTTTTAATGTTTATTTCGCTATTGTTAATTGCATCTAAATAAACATCTACAATATCTATATATTGAGTATCTTTCCATCTTGCATCAATTGCAAAGTTTTTATAGCCAATATCAATTAAGTGAGGTATTTCTTTAAGTAAAGATAATTCTTCATTGTTTATGATTGTAGTTTCTTCATTGGAAATACTTTTATAGGTTAAGAATGAATTTCCTTTATTATCTATTAATATCAACTCATTATTTCCTATTTTCTTTGATTCATTTCTGTTTAATATATTCTGTCTTGTTTTCATTAGCTCAACGTTTCCCTGAACTACAATCTCAATTTTTGATGGATTTGACACATTTTTTATAATTTCTTCATAATCTTTTTTTCTAAGTTCTAGGGATAATGTTAAAATTTTGTATTGGTTTAAACTTTCAACTGTTTCACTATTTGTAATATTTAATGCAGAAGATCCATATTCTCCTTTAAAATTAGAACTCATTATTTCAATAGGGATATGTTTTTTATTCAATATTCCTTTAACTTGATTTAAAGCTTTTAATAAATTTTCATGAGTAATATCTGGCCATTTCCAGATTAATTCATAATCTTTATTTGCACTTATTTTTAATGCTTTTTCAAGGAAATTTACCATATAACTGATGTTTATTTTATCTAATTGCGAAGAAGTATCTGCAGGTATTTCTAAATAAACTCTTTCAACATTTTCCAATTCTTTTAAATGATTTAAATTGCTTGTATAAACTGAAAGTGTCGGTGATTTATTTTCTTCTATTTTTTCTTTTTTATCAAGTTTTATTGATCTTATTTCATGTTTATAGCTGTTTACAAGATTATTTTCCAGTTTTGCTAAGAGGTCTCTTCTTAATTTGTTAATTTCACTTATTGGTATGAATAAATTTCCATGATAATTAATATTCATTTGGATTATTTCAAAAGGATAATTGTCTAATTTAGATAATTGTTTTTTAATTGTTTCTACACTCACTGCTTTTTTCAATGGCTGTTCAAAAGGATGGTTTCCACTTATTTCAGCAATAATTTCTTTATTATTTGCAAGTTTTAAGATTCCTTTAAGATGAGGATATTCTTTTCTAACTGAAAAAGTCAATGTAAGTTTGGATTTGATGTAACTGTTTCCTTTGTGCTCAATTTCTTTTGTTATTTTGGATATTTTATTTCTTTTACTTAGAAATACTTCTGCATCTGTTAAATTTTCAGGAATTCTTTTATTTTCTCTAACTTGCTTGATTAAAAGAACTTTATTTTTTCTAGTGATATCCTTAATAACTTTGTTTTTACCTTTTTTATAGTGATTTAAAGTAGTTAATAAAGGATTTTTAGATATTTCAAATCCATAGTCCTCTTTATTTTTATGTATTAACAATCCATCTCCTTTTTCAGGAATAATTTTTAAATCATCATTAACTTTTATTGCAAGCTGATTCTTTTCCTGGTTAATTATTTTTCCTATTTTTAAACCTAAATGTCCTGCACGTAAACTTCTAGAAGAATTATAGCTAAATTGGCCTTCTGTAAATCCTCTGTTAAATACTAGATTCACCAATTCGCTGCTGTATTTTTTATGGCTTTTTAATTTATTTAGTGCTTTTCTATATTCGCTTATTACAATAGCTAAATATTCTTTATTTCTCATTCTGCCTTCAATTTTGATGCAGCTTATATTTAGTTTACTTATTTCTTCTAGTTTGTTGATTAAACAAAGGTCCTTAGGTGATAAGTAGTAATCATGATAGTTTAGGAAGTTTGTTTTATATTTCTGTCTACATGGTTGGGCACAGGTTCCTCTGTTTCCACTTCTGCCACCTTTAAAGCTAGACATTAAACATTGTCCAGAATATGAAAAACATAATGCTCCATGGGCAAATATTTCAAGTTCCATGTTGGTTTTTATATTTTCTATTTCTTTTTTTCTCATTTCACGAGGAAGAACAATTCTTTTAACACCTTTAGATTCAATATAATCAATTTTATCTTGATTTTCAAGGTTCATTTGTGTTGATGCATGAATTTTTAGTTTTGGAATATGTTTGTTTATCAGTTCAACTAGTCCTAAATCTTGAACTAATACTGCGTCAACACCTATTTCATGTAGTTTATTCAGGTAATTAATTACGTTTTCTATTTCATCTTCCTTAATTAATGTGTTTACAGTAACATAAACTTTGACATTGTATAGATGTGCAGTGTTTACTGCTTGCTCTATTTCATTTAATGTAAAGTTCTCTGCAAACTTACGGGCTCCATAATCTTTTCCAGATAAATATATTGAACTGGCTCCAGCATTAATTGCTATTTGAAGATGGTCCATTGATCCAACTGGTGCAAGTAATTCAGGCAATTTCATATTCATTTTTCCTTTCTTTATCTTCGTGAAGTCTTCCTTCAATAAAATTTCCTTTGTTAATATAGGAATGTGTGAAATCCATAATTTGGTATTTGTATTTAGTTAACTCTTCATCATTTCTGTCTTTAAGTGCATCATTATAGATAGATACGATTTTTTTAATGTATTCTGGATTGGAATATCTGCAGTCAAGAATTAAAGAGTCAAGACCCAAATCCTTGATTTCATTCATTTCTTCAATTAAACATAAACAGTCTTTGTTAATGATATGGCTCTGTTTATTGTAGTCAAATGAGACTTTATATTTGAATTTTTTACGTTTTTTATCTTCAAGTATTGCATAATCTGCATTATTTGAAATAATAAAGTCTTTTCCTTCATTTAAATTTGAAAAATCATCTTTAGTCACTATTACTTCTAGATTTCCATTTACAATGAGTTCCAAATCAATATTTGAATCTTTTTTCTTAATAACCTCTTTAATTTCATCTTTTGATAATTCTGAAGATAATATTAAACCATTAAAACCGGAATTTGCAAGGCTTTTAACAGAATAGCTGTTCCAAATGTTTAAGTTGTGATTTCCATAAACTGGACAGCTGAAAATTTCTTTCATTGCAGGGAAATCCCCCATAACTGAAATAATAATTCCTTTATCCTCAAGTTCTTTCACGATTTCACTGCACTTAATGGCTTCTTCTTCACTTATAAATGATGATAAAACCCATACTAGTTCACTTTGAGGTGTAATTAGGGAAGCTTCCTCTAAAATATTTGGGATATTTTCATAGTAATCTTTTTGATTGTTATAAAGGCAGTTTCCATCAAAGTACACTCTTTTAAGGTTAAATCCAGAGACTGCATTTAACTGTTCTAAATCATCAATAAATATTGAAAGTTCGGGGTTTTTATTAATGGAATTATTTTCAAATTCTCTATGTTCTTCAATAAATTGAGTAATATTTTTTCTAATAGATTTTAACTCTTTTTTAGTAGGAATATAATGATTAATTAAAATTTCTTCTGCTTTATTTAGTATATTCCTTCTAACTTCATTTAATTTTCCAATTGGGGTAAAAATATTTTCAGGTAAATCATTTACCTCAATATTTTCTATGTAAAATGGAGTTCCTCCAGTTTTTGATAGCTGTTCTTTAATAGTGTCTTCAGTAACTGGTCTTTTCAGAGCTTTTTCAAATATGCCTTCTGCTTTATATCTAAATTTTACTGGAGTACCATTTATATCAAATGTAACTTTCACATAAAGGTTTAAATCTTCATTCCAGGTCAAACTTAAATTTACAGGTATATTTGGTGTTATTTTTTCCTGCTGATATTTTTTTAAGTCTTCATGTATTGATTTTGAATAGCTGATAAATACTTCAGTGCCCTCTTTAAGAAGACGTGTTGTATTAATGACTATCTCGTTTTCATCTTGTTTTATTATTTCATCTAAATAGATTCCTTTAATTTTTCCATTATATTTAAAAGCAATTCCATCTCCAATTTCCAAAGGGATGTAATTTTCTTTATTTTTAACTTGAATTGTTACTTTGGTTCCATCAATATCTGTAATATCTCCAATGTATAGTCCTTCATGTCCAGATGCTTCTCTACCCATTACATCTCCAGGGTTTTCATCTAATAAGTATCCATCAGTAAATTTACGGTTAAATACTAAATGAAGGTTTTTACCATAATCTCCTTTGTTTCCATCTAAAAGATTACGATAACTGTTTACAATAGTTCCAATATAGTCTACAGATTTCATTCTGCCTTCAAGTTTTAAGGAAGTTACACCAGCATCTGAAATCTCTTTTAGATGGTCATATGTTGCAAGATCATGTGTTGATAAAAGAAAACCATTTCCAACATTATATCCTCTGTATTTTAGTTTATATTCTCTACGGCAAGGCTGTGCACAGGCTCCTCTGTTTCCACTGCGTCCACTGTTATAAGAGGAGATGTAACAGTTTCCAGATACGGAATAACAAAGAGCTCCATGTCCAAATACCTCAAGTTCCATATCTATGTTATCTTTTTTTAGCTGTTTCTTAATTTGAGATATTTGTTGGAGATTAATCTCACGAGGTAGAACTACTCTTGAAATATTGTTTTTACTTGCCCATTTTACAGAGCTGTAATTATTCAATGCCATTTGTGTTGATGCATGGATTTCTAAATCAGGAATTAAACTTTTTAATAATTCTACTATTCCAAAATCCTGAACAATAACTGCATCAACTCCTATTTTATATAATAGGAATAAATAGCTAATAACATCTCCAAGCTCAAAATCATTCACTAATGTATTTACAGTAACATGTATTGTGGCACCATTTAAATGAGCATATTTTACTGCTTTTTTTATTTCTTCGATGGTGAAATTTTTAGCAAAAGCTCTGGCACCATATCTCTGACCAGCTATGTAAACAGCATCAGCTCCTGCATTAACTGCAGTAATAAGAACATCATATGACCCCGCTGGCGCTAATAATTCAGTTAAAACCATTTATGTAACTTCCTATAAAATTTAATCAATATCATTTTTGTTTTTAGTAGTATTTTAAATTAGTTATCAACTTAATGAGAGCTTTTTAGTTGAAAAATAATAAATTTAATTTATTGAAAATAAGATATTAACTAGTAATATTATGTATTTTTATTTTAATGGTGTAAATTATGTATATTGTTTTTGAAGGAATTGATGGTGCAGGTAAATCAACCCAAATTCAATTATTAAAAGAATGGTTAGAAGAAAATGGGTTAGATGTGGAACTATTGGTTGAACCAACTGGCTCTAAAGTAGGAAAACTTATTCGTGAATTATTGACTTATGATAATGCTACAACTGAGGACATGCAGAAGACATTAGGCCTTTTATTTGCTGCAGATAGAATGCTTATAATGGATAAGTTAAATGATGAAAATAAGGTTATTATCTCTGACAGATCATTTATTTCAAGTTTGGCTTATCAAGAACCTAAAGAGTGGATTAATGAAATTAATAAATATGCAAAAAAACCGGATTTAGTTTTATTGCTTGATTTAGATGTAGCTACATCTGTTAAACGATGTGATTGTGAAGATAGCTTTGAAAATGAGGAATTTTTAAATAAAGTTAAAGAAAACTATCTTGATGTTATAAAAGAATTTAATCATGAAATTATTGATGCAAATAATGGAATAAATAAAGTATCATCAGATATTAAAAAAGCAGTATCATCTTATGTTGGAATTTGTAGTAGTCAAATACCTTAAAAAAGTAGGAAATTAGAAGGTTTATTCTTCTTCTAATTCATTTAAACGTTTACTAATAGCATCTGTGAAAAATTCACGGACACGTTCAAGCTCTTCATATTGTCCAATGAGTTTTGGACCATATTCAGTATGTTCTAATTTCACATCAAATTTTTCAATAGCATGTGCGAGCATTTGCTCTCCAACACCATTTGGTAATCCCATTTCATATTCTTCTACATGTGGCATTTTTATTCCTCCATGTATTCTCTTACTGGAGCTAAATATTCAATTAAGAAGTCTTTGATTCCAGTTTTTAAATCCATTGGATGTAAATCTCCATTTTTGAAGTTTTCAATTAATTCATCATGTGTAAGCTCAATGTCTCCACCAAATTTTTCAGGTCTTTTAATTAATAATTTTTCCTGATTTGGATAAACAAAGGTTTCAGCTATTTCAATCATTGGATTATCTTCAATTTCACCTTGAGGACAGTAGCTTTTATTGATTTTTTTGGTAATATCTTCAACACTGTCATCAACAGCTATGAAGTTTCCTTTACTTGAAGACATTTTAGCATCTCCATCAAGACCATGTAATAATGGAGTGTGGATACAAACAGGAACATTTTCATCGATTTTTTCTAGATTTTCTCTTGCAAGCATTTGTATTTTTCTCTGTTCCATTCCACCTAATGCAACATCAACTTCTAAAGCAGCCATATCTACAGTCTGCATTATTGGATAAATTACACTAGCTACTTTTGGATTATCATCATGACGACTTACTTGGTCCATACTTCTTTTTGCTCTTTTTAAAGTAGTCATAGTAGCTAATTGGTAAACTTTAGTGGTGTAATCAGAATCTAACTGGAAACTAGAACCATAAACGAATTCAGTTGTTTCATCTAATCCTAATGCTTCAAAACATTTTTTATTGTATTCTGCTGTTTCAGCTATTTCTTCTACAGTTCCTTTTCCATTTAAGAATGCATGATAATCAGCAAGGAGGATTTTAATTTTAAATCCTAATTTTTGAAGAGTTTTAAGTTTTTGAACTGTTACTGCATGACCTAAGTGGATTTTTCCAGATGGTTCATATCCAGTATAAGCTATAGGTTGTTCTTTTTTAAGAACGTCTTTCAATTCTTCTTTATCTATAACTTCTAAGGTTCCTTGCTCAATTAATTGAATTTTTTCTTCTATATCCATTTTATCACTTATTAATTTAGTAGATAAACATAATTGTTAATTTTGATTATTTTAACTTCATCTCCAATTTGTGCATTTTCTGTTGATTCTTTAATTTCTAAATCAATAACTGAGTAATCAACAGGGTCTAATATCTGAATGGTTGTTGGAGATTTGGAAATAATTGATGTAGTTTCTATGTCTTCTTCTTTTTTAACTACTTCAATCTCTTCGGTGTCTTTCCAAGGGATTGTGTGTTTTTTATCATTTTCAAGATTAATAGCCACTACTCTGTTTTTACCAATGTCTTTTACTTGGAGTATGTTATTTTCATACTTGATAAAATCACCTTCTTCAAATTTAGGAATTCTCACTGAAATCCAAATCCTGTAAAGGCCTTTTCCAGTGGATTTGTCTTCACTAATGAGGCGAGGAGATTCTTTTATATGGCCTCCAAATTCATCTTTAAGAGCATTAGCTACTTTTCTTCCAGATTTGAGAGATCCAATGTAATAATCATAACCCTCTTTTAATTTAGCTATCTGAGGACAATAAGCTAGTTTATCGCTTTTGCTTTGTTTAATTAAGGTTCTCTCAACAATTTTATCTGCTTTTTCACATTCCCATTTATGGAGCTCACGTTCATCTGCTCTAAACTGAATTACAGATTCATAATATCCTGCTTGAAGTTTACTGCATGTTGGACATACGGTTTTCAATATTCTAACATCCACATCATGACTTTCGCTGATTTCTTTACCATAAACTTCTCCAGTGGCTTCAACATAACATTCAGCTATTGTTCCTTTCATTTGATCAATTTCAAGGTCAATAAGCTCATTTTCAACAAGATCATCAATAGTTATGTTTCTTTCTAATGCGCGATAGATAATTTCTTCTTCAGGTAAATTAGATTCGCTCCATTTTCCTTCTTCTAATTTACTGTTACAATGGCTACATATTGTAACTTCAATCTTTTCAGGAATTGTAAGCATTGTGTAGTCCTTTAAAAAACAGTCAATGCATACATCACCAACCATTTTTTTATCAGTACTTCCACATTCTGGGCAAAACATAGTAGTCACTTAAAAAAAGTAAAATTAAGTAAAATAGTCTTATAATGGTTTTAATGGAGCTGTAGCACCACATGCTGCACATTTTAATAAGAATATTCTACCTTCTCTTATAATTCTAGTATCTGGTCTATTACATTCATGACAGATAACATATCTTTCTACATAATCTTCTAATCTTTCATTAATTAGGTAATGGGTAAATTTACCTTGTAAGATTGCTCTTCCACCTTCTAAGTTTCCTGCAGTACCTAATTCTCTTAATAAAAATTTTAATAAATGTTGAGGGTCTCTATTTAAACCTTCAGCAACATCCTTAAAGTTTTTAATAAAAGTTCTGTTCCCTTGAATATCGGAGTAAGCTTTAGGAATTTTGAATCTTTTGTTTTCAAATACTTCAGGAGGTAATTGGTCAATTGCTCTATTTAATAACTTTTCATATTCATCCATATTATCTCTCCGTAAAAATAAATAATTAAATATAATTATAATATTATTAATTTATTTTTAATCATTTATAATATTATCTTTAAATTAAATTCTAAAAAATTAAAAATTAATAGCTAGTCAGCTTTGAAAAAAATAAAAAAGAAGTGGATTATGCTCTTTTAAGATATCCACTTGTTGGTTCGTAGATAATTCCTTTATGTTTTAAGTTTCTAATTATGTTTTCAACTTTTTCTTCACTGATGTCGTATTTGTCAGCCATATTAGATGCTAAAACATTGGTTGGGGCTTGTCCACCATATTCTTCTTCAAGTAATTCAATTTCTTCAAGGACTCTCTGTAATTTGTCCCTATCAGATTTTGGTGTTCTTCCTTCAACTTTATCAATATCTATTTCACCAGTTTCAGGGTCAATACCTACTTCTTTAAGACATGCTAATTGTAGGCGAACTGCCTTTTCAGCATCTTCTTTATCTACAGTTTCTTTAAGCCTAATTTTTGCACTAGCTTCAGCTAAACGAATAATAGCTTCTAGTTGTCTTGCAGTAATTGGCACTGGTCCTTCTTCATCCTGACCACTATTTCTTGTAGATACATAGAACTCTTTTAAAACAGTGTTTGCTTCATCAGTTAATCTAGGATTAACATTCTTTCTAGCATAAGCAATGTATTTTCTGAGAAGTTCTGGTTCTATTTCATAATTAATCTCATTTGACTGGTGTATTTCAAGAATATGGTCAGCTAATTCTGAATCGTTTTTAATACTTGGTTTATCTTCAACAACAAATATTAAATCAAAACGAGATAAAATTGGAGATGGTAAATCAATTTGCTCAGCTAGTAATTTAAAACGGTCAAACCTACCAAATTTAGGGTTTGCTGCTGCAAGAACAGAACATCTTGAATTTAAAGTAGCCATAATTCCTGCTTTTGCAATACTTACTGTTTGTTGTTCTAAAGCTTCGTGAAGTGCTGACCTGTCTTCAGATCTCATTTTGTCCAGTTCGTCAACACATACATTTCCTTGGTCTCCAAGAACTAATGCACCTGCTTCTAAAGACCATCCACCTAATTCGTCTCTTACTGCAGCTGCTGTTAACCCTGCTCCTGTTGTACCTTTACCACTTGTATAAATACTTCTTGGAGCTAATTTTGAAACATATTTAAGCATTTGGGATTTACCAATACCTGGATCCCCTACAATTAGGATATGTATGTCTCCTCTTAATCTAGTTTCATCTGCAAGCTGTTTTGCAGAACCACCAAATAATTGGAGAGCAATAGCCTCTTTTACATCACGATATCCTTTAATTGAAGGTGCAGTTGATTTGATAATTTTGTCATAAATATTTGGGTCTTTAGATAATTCAATAATCTCTTCTTCATCTTCAGGTGTCAAATGAAGTTCTTCAAATTCCTGTTCTAAAGGCTCAATGTGATTTACATAGATATAATTCTTAAATTTACCGCTACGTTCTTCTCTAAATGTTTTTAAAGTACCAGTAATTCTTACTTTATCTCCTGGGTTTAATTTATCTACTAAATCATCTTCAAGAATCATTAACATCTGTTTTGGTTCAGTACCTCCAGATAAGTTTTCTAATGGTTCTTGCATTCTTGCAGTTTGAGTATCAATATATTTTGATTCTTCTTGAAGTAATCTAAATGACCTTCCACCACATTCACTACATAATGAAGGTTCAACAATTCTGCTGTCAGAACTTTGTTCAACTTCATGAAGTCTCATACATCCTCTACATTCAAATACTGCAGTTTCAATTCTTGGTCTTATTTCATCTGTTTTTCTTACAATACCATCAGCAGCAACAAAATTTCCAATATATTTACTTAAAAGGGTTTTTAAAGGAATAATATTAGTTAAATTTGCAATTCTAAGATTTATATCCACATCTTTTACTAAAGGGTCAATATTTTTTATTGCATTAGTTGCAGCATCTAATATCTCCTGTGGTTTTTCAATTAATAAATCCGCTAAATCTGGATCAAACATTTCTAGATTATTGTAATCAATTTCTAGTGATCTTTCATCAGGATATTTCTCAAGTGTTTCAAATAATTGGTCTTTGTATATTGTTGAGAAAAATTCTTCGAATTTTGCAACTGATGTTCCGATTTTAGTTGTACTTGTACTCATCAATCATTAGTTATTATTTCTAATACTTAAAAAACTTAACATAAGGGATGAACTTCAAGTAAAGTTTAAATAAAATTATTAGAATATATAGTATTATTATATTTTTATAATAGTTGCATTTTTTTGGGATTATTATGAGAAAATCAAGATTATCATTATTTAAATCCACTTCTATGCTTATTTCTGTTGTAGGAATTATAATGGTTGCTTTAACAGTTATTGTTGTAGCTTATGTTGGATTTAGTATGGTTTCATCAGGATTTACCAATGAAATAGCTTCTGGTAATCAATATGATGAATTAGCTAATCTAAAATCTTCATATTCTTCGTTAGAATCACAGTTTGATAGTATTAAATCTTCATATGCAGGTAGCTCTGATACTGCAGCTGTGGAGGAATATAATAATGCAAGACTTGAACTTACTCGTGCAAATTCAGCTATTGAGAATGTTCAAAGTGCATTAGATTCGAATAAACCATCAAATGAAGTTGATAGTAGGTTAGATTTCGCTACTCAACAATTAAATAAAGCTACTGAAGCATATAACAATCTTTAAATATTATTTTTTTATTTTTTTTATTATTTTGGTCTAAAACCTAATCCAACAACATACATTTCTGAACTTTTTTTACGTGATGATGGGGGTTTTGTAGTTTTTACTTGTCTAAACTGTTTTTTAAGTTGGTTTAGCATCTGTTTATATTCAGGACCTTGGAATACTTTCATAGCTAAATTTCCTTTTTCTTCTAAAATGATATTAGCTATTTCAATAACTACATTTATTAAATCAATGGACCTTAACTGATCAAGATTTTTAATACCAGTCAATGATGGTGATGCATCAGAAATTAAAACCTGTGTTTTTCCACCACATAATTCAATGATTTTATCCTGCACTTCTTTTGTTGTAAAGTCTCCTCTTATTCCATAGAAATTTTCCTCTGGAAAACGTCTAATCCTATTTAAGTCAACACCAACAACTAGGCCTTCTTCTCCAACTATTTCTAAAGCTACTTGAGACCATCCTCCAGGTGCAGCTCCTAAATCTACAACTGTATTTCCACTTTTGATTAATTTAAACTTTTTATTTAGCTGTTTAAGTTTATATGATGCTCTTGAACGGTATTCTTCTTGTTTAGCTTTTTTATAATAAGGGTCATTTTTTCTTTCATGTTGCCAACTATCTGACATGTTTACACCTAATGTTTAAATCTTGTTAAATCTAGAGAACTGCAGATTGGACTTCCAACTTTAACTAATTCCACATCCACTTCTTTTTTATTAATTTCAAGTATCATAACTGTTCTATCTGCTAATCTTGGAACAGTTGGGCTTCCAGGATTTATCAAAAGCACATCTTCCACTTTTTCTACTTTTGGTTGATGTGAATGTCCACTTACAAGAATATCCACATCTAATTGTTTTGCAAGATAATGTAATTGTTGTGTATCTGCTCTTGGATAAACTTCACCATGTATTACTCCTATTTTAAGTTCCTCAGCTTCAACAACAGCTGTTTTAGGCAAGTTCAATCCAACTATTCTATCAGTATTTCCTTGTATGGCTGTTACTGGAGCTATTTCTTCTAATTTTTCAATAACTTCTTGTGAAGTTACATCTCCAGCATGTAAAATCATTTCAACATCTTTGAAAGCTTCAAATACTTTTTCTGGAAGCTCTCTCATTCTGTCTGGAATGTGTGTATCTGATATTAGTCCAATTAACATAATTTTTGTATCCTAATAAAAGTTTATAATATTATTTTTCAAAGCAATATTATATATGTTTATTCACTGGTTTTTAAGGATTTTATTCAGCTTTTTTAAATCTTTTCATTGCATATTATATCATTTAATTAATTTTTTTAAATATTAAATAAAAACTATTATAAGTTGTTAAGATAATATTTAATATTATACTTTTCATGGAGAGATAATGATGGGTGAAGTAAAAAAAGAGGATATTTTGGAGATTTTAAAGAACTATGATAAGGAAAATATTACAATTGCTACTCTAGGTAGTCACACTTCATTACATATTTTAAGAGGAGCAAAAGATGAAGGATTTAGAACTGCGGTTGTTTGTGAAAAGGGAAGAGAAGTTCCTTATCAACGTTTTGATGTAGCAGATGAATATATTATTGTTGATCAGTTTAAAGACATTGTTAATGAAGATGTTCAACAACAATTAAGAGATATGAATGCTATTGTAGTGCCTCATGGTTCTTTTGTTGCTTATGCAGGCCTTGATAATGTTGAAGATAAATTTAATGTACCTATGTTTGGAAATAGGGATATTTTAAGGTGGGAAGCAGAAAGAGATAAGGAAAGACAACTTTTAGTTGATGGTGAAGTAAGGATTCCTTTCAAATATGATAGTCCAGCGGATATTGACAGGCCAGTAATGGTTAAATTCCCTGGTGCTAGAGGTGGAAGAGGATACTTTGTTGCATCTTCACCAGAAGAGTTTGATAAGAAAATAGATGCAATGAAAGAACGTGGATGGCTTGAAGATAAAGATGTAGCTAATGCACACATTGAAGAGTATGTTTCAGGATGTAACTATTGTATACATTATTTCTATTCTGCTTTAGATGATAAAGTTGAAGTAATGGGTATGGATACAAGATATGAATCTAGTATTGATGGATATGTAAGAATGCCTGCAAAAGATCAATTAGATATTGATTTAAGCCCTTCATATGTAGTTACTGGAAATCACCCAGCAGTTATTAGAGAATCTTTATTACCTCAAGTTTTCGAAATGGGTGACAAATTAGTGGAAAGTGCTAAAAAATTAGTTGCTCCTGGTATGAATGGTCCATTCTGTATGCAAACATTGGTTAATGATAATTTAGAAGTAATTTGTTTTGAAATAAGTGCAAGAACTGATGGTGGTACTAATACATTTATGGATAGTTCTCCTTACAGTTACCTTACACATGGTAAACCAATGAGTATGGGAAGAAGAATTTCTGTTGAAATTAAAAAAGCACTAGAAAGAGATGAATTAGAAAAAATAATAACATAAAATCATTATTTTTTCTTATTTTTTATTTTTCTTATTTTTTCCACGTTGTTCTTTTGCTTTTTTTGTTTTTATATAGTTTTTATGGAAAAGTGCTCCAACAAATCCAAGGAGTGCTCCAATTATTAAACAGCTTATTAATATTAATACAACTGTTGTTGAAGTTATTGTAAATGATCCAAGCCCACCGTACATTGCTACTAAAAATAGTGGTATTGCACCGATAGCTCCTAAAATTGTACCATAAGTTAAATTTTTTCCTTTATATCCAATATACAATAATCCAACAGATGCAAATGGAGCTAATATTTCGAGTCCCGGACTAGAACCAAACATAGCTATAACTGCACAAAATGCAGCTCCAAATATTAGGGATTTCCAATCGATTTCATTTAACATTTCTCTCATTTTATAATCTCCAATTTAATTTCTAGAAGTTATTGCTCCTCCAACGCCTCCAGCAATTCCCATTACAATCGCATAATAAATTAAATTACCAATGACTATGAATATAGTGGAAATACCAGATACTGTAAATCCTATAAGACCTCCAAATAATCCGACTAATGCTCCACCAAAAGTAGCCATAATTACAAATATTATAGCACAAACTATGGTTCCAAATGCTCCTGCAACGGCTGCATTCCATATTCCTCCAAAGATTCCTTCTCTAGCTAAGGCACCAACTATAAATCCAACCATCAACAGTCCTAAAAACTCATAATTTGCAAAAAATGTTTTTACAAGTACTGCTAATATAAATCCTATTATTACGGCACTCCATTTAGTCATTTTATTCACCTTTTCATTTATTAAAAGACTAATTTTTAATTTTGTTTATGAAAGTATTTATTTTTTCACTAGGATTATTTAAATCAGCTTCTGTTATAGATAATGTTGCAGATAAACTTTTTTCACATCTTTTAGATAACTCTTTAATGGTTTCTTCATAACCACTAGATTTACATGTAGTAAAACAAGCTAATTTTCTTTTAAAGTTTTCTTTGTTCTGCATTATGTAAGTGTTTACAGGAACAGCTATAGTTCCTGCCCAAATAGGAGTTCCAATAATAATTAAGTCATATTCCTCAGGATTTTTACTGCATTGATTAATAGTAGTTCCACGACCGCTAACTGCATTGAACCCTCCTTTTATAAATCCTAATGTCCCTTTATATTTATCATTGTCAGTTATTCTTTCAATATCGCAGTTTAATTTTTCCTGAAGCATTCTAGCTATTTTATCTGTATTTCCAGTTCTTGAATAATAAACAATTAATGTTTTCATGTTATCATCTAGTAGTATTCATCTTCTAATTTGGATTTTATTTTATCTAGCACTGCTTTATGCATACGTTTTGTAAATTCTGCTTTATCATTCTGGTTTAACACATCTAAATACCCTTGTGAAACAAGATTAAATGCAAAAGGAGTTGGAATCACTGTATTAATTACTTTTATTTCCATCTCTTCATTAGCTATCCATTGAATAACTTTTTCTGCATTTTCAACATCCATATAGTCTTCCAATGTTTCTCTTCTTGCTTCTGAAAGTATTGGGAAGTTATCATCCATTTCTTCAACAAATTTAAGCAATATTTTTCCTCTTACTTGTTGGCGTCCAACTGATTTTGATTTTCCTTTGTATCGTCTAAGTGTCATTAAAGAACGGCCGGCACAATGTCTAAATCTACTAGCTAATGTTTCAGTTTTACTTAAGGACTGTGTTAAAATATTTCTAAAGTTTTCAGGTGTTAACTCTCTAAAGGATTCAAGACCTCCAATTTTACCATCAGAGCTTAAATAAAATCCATTGTCTGAGATTGATATGGTAACATTTGCATTATATCTTTTTGCTACTAAGTAAGCGGTAGCTCTTGACAGTGCATCATTAACTTTTCTTCCAAATAAACTATGGAATATTACGAATTTTTTACCTCCAAATCCAGTATAGTATTCAATAAGCATTTTGCGGTTACTTGGGATTTTTGCATATTTGTACTGTTCAACAAAGTACTCATAGATTGAATTAGCTGCAAAATCATCAACATATAAATATTCATGAATGAATTCCATTATCTCTTCTTTACTTCTTCTGTACTGGAATTTGGAATCCATATGTGCTCTAAATCTTTGAATATCCATAGCTAAATCAAATGAAAGAGGTAACTGTTGTGAAAACCAGGAAGGAATGGTAGGTGGCCCACTAGCTGGTGAAACATTTATTGTCATTCCTTTTCCATAGTTGAATCTGTAGGTGTTTCCCCCTAGAACGAAGGTGTCTCCTTTTTTCAACCTTTCCATGAAATCTTCTTCAATTTTTCCTACAGTTTCGCCGTCACATTTAACAAGAACTCCTGAACTGTCAGGTATTGTTCCAATATTGGTTGAATAAAGGGCTCTAGCTAGTTTTCCTCTTTTTCCAAAGGTATTCTCTTTATAATCAATCCATATTTTAGCATAGACATACCTTTCCTCAAGTTCAGAATATTCTCCAGCCATATAACTTAAAACATCTTCATAATCATCTCTTGTAAGATCTTTATAGCAGTAGCTTTTTCTTATTACATCGTAAGCATAATCAATATCCCAAGAGTTTTCGATTGCCATTCCATAAATGTGCTGCGCTAAAACATCAAGGCAGTTTTTAGGAATATTGATTTTATCTATTTTCCCTTCTTTGGCATCTTTCAGGAGAACAGAACATTCAACAAGATCATCTCTATCTGTTACAATTATTTTTCCTTTGGATTTTTCATGTAATCTATGTCCGCTTCTTCCAATTCTTTGCAGTGCTCTTGAAACAGATTTTGGTGAGTTAATGAGCACCACCAAATCAATATATCCTATATCTATCCCCAGTTCTAAGGATGTGGATGAAATTACACATTTAAGTTCTCCATTTTTTAATTTATTCTCTGTTTCCAATCTAACTTCTTTAGATAAGGATGAATGATGGGCCATTATGTTATTGCTATTATAATGGGAAGGATACATTGTCTTAAGATTATATACAAATCTTTCAGTACCACTTCTTGTATTTGTAAAGATTAAAGTTGTTTTATTTTCCTGTATCAAATCATCCAGTATATCATAAGTGGCCAATCTTGTATCTTCATCATCTGCCAATACAATATCACTTACAGGAGATATTACTTCCATATCTAGCTCTTTTAGATAATTTACACTAGCTACTAGACAGTCCCTTTCAATACCATATTCATATCCTACTAAAAATTTGGCAACTTCTTCAAGAGGACTCACAGTTGCAGATAGTCCTATACGTGTAAAACCACCAATTAGATGATACAATCGTTCTAGGGATAAGCTTAAATGAACTCCTCTTTTGTTATCGGCCAATGAATGGATTTCATCAATAATAACATATTTCACATGACTTAATTTTTCTCTAAACTTAGGTGCCACAAGTAAAATGGATAATGTTTCTGGAGTTGTAATTAAGATGTGTGGTGGTTTTTTAAGCATTTTCTGTCTTTGATATTGGCTTGTATCACCAGTTCTAACTGCTTTTCTAATTCCTAATTCACGGCCTGCAATTTTTTCAATACCTTTAAGAGGTTCTTCTAGATTTTTTTCAATATCATTGTCTAGGGCTTTCAAAGGAGAAATATAAATGCAGTAAACATTGTCTGTCAGTTCTTCTTTTTGTGAAAGAGTTACAAGTTCACTTATGATGGATAAAAAAGCAGTTAATGTTTTTCCAGACCCTGTTGGTGAAGATATTAATATATTCTTTTTATTGTGGATTTCAACAATAGCTTGCTTTTGAGCAGGTGTAAAGTCATCAAAATTTTCATCAAACCACTGTCTAACCCATGGATGAAGCTTTTTATAAATTGCCTTTTTAGAGTAAGTCTTTGTTTGCTTGCTAATCATTTTTAATATCTCACAGTTATGTAAAAATTATATATGTTGTTTTCACTAATAATTATATAGTATATCTATTTTTAAATTAATTAGAGAGAGTGATTTTATGGCCCAAACAACAATAGATGATGCTATTAATGGACTTAAAGATGATGATGTAAATATTAAAATGGATAGCCTTGAATATTTAATGAATGTTAATGATGAAATAGCTATTGATCCATTAATTGAAGCAACAACTGATGATAATACTCAAGTTAGATTTAAAGCAGCAGGAATATTAGGTAATTTTGGTGATGCTGCTTTTGATAAATTAACTGATAAATTTGAAAATGCAGAAGGGAAAAATAAACGGTTCCTTGCTTATGCTTTAAAAGAAATGGGAAATTCTAATGCAATTCCATATTTTGTAGATGCAATTGATGATGAAGACTTTGGAGTTCGTAAAATGTCTGTAAGGGCATTAGGTGAACTTCAAGCTGAAAATGAGTTAGATGTAATTTCCAAATGTCTTGAAGATGAAGATTATGGTGTTTGTCTAGCAGCTATTCATGCATTAAGTGATTTAGCTACTCCTGAAGCTATTGATTTAATTAAAAAAGCAAGAAGCACTAATGATGAAAAAAGATTCAAATCTTCATGTAATAAAGCATTAAAAAAAGCTAAAAAAGTTGCAGACGCTAAAAAAGAAGGAAAAATAATATCTAAAGTAATGCCTTTAAGCACAATTAAAGGATTTGAAAAAACCAATCCTCAAAAAGCTATTAAAGAATATGAGAAATATTTAGAGGAAGGTCAGGATAAAGATACTCCATATAAAAGATTATGTATTCTTTATAGAAAAAGCAATGATTTGGAAAATGAGTTGCGCGTAATTGATAGGGCTATTGAAGTCTTATCTGAGAAAAAACCTGGAAAAGAGAAATTTTTCCAAAAAAGAAGAGAAAAGTTAGTTTAATTAATAAACTACTTTTTTTTCAAGATTATAAATGTCTTTTCGCCTATTTTTTAAAAGGGGAAGTTCTTCCCTAACTTTTTTTATTTCATTTAAGTCAATTTCAGTTATTATTAATTCTTCTTCAAAACTAGCTGAGCTTAAAATTTCTCCCCATGGATTAACGATTAAGGAATGCCCATAGGAATTATAATTTGCGTTTTTATCAAGTGCAGGTGCAACACCAATTGTAAATACTTGGTTATCGCAAGCTCTAGCTTTGAATAACATTTCCCAATGTGCAGGACCAGTTGTAAGATTAAATGCGCCAGGATAACATAAAATATCTGCTCCTTCAAGTGCCATTAATCTGGCTAGTTCTGGAAAACGAATATCATAACAGATTCCAATTCCAATTTTTCCAAAGCTAGTTTCAGCTATTGTAATTTGGTTTCCTGCAGTTAATGTGTCAGATTCTTTAAAATAGATTTTTCCTTTAACATCAATATCAAATAAATGCATTTTTCTATGTTTAGCTATTATTTCTCCATTTGGATTAAACATAAAAGAAGTGTTGTAGATTCTTTCACTAGTTGGGGTTGATTCTTTTTCAGGAATGGATCCTGCAATGATATATTTTTTCTCTTCACTAGCTGTTTTTGATATTAAATTTAATGTGTAACTGTTTTCAGCCTCTTCACTGTATTCAATGAATTTTTCATTTTCATAGGGGCAGTTAAACATTTCTGGTAAAATAATAAGGTCAACATCATTTTCAGATGCGGTTTTAATCATAGATATTGCTTTTTTAAGGTTTTCTTCTTTATTATCAATTACATTCATTTGACAAAGAGCAATTTTAATATTATTCATAAAATCACTTAAAAATAAAAAAAAGAGGTATGAATTTAATTCATACAAAAATTTATCCAATATGGGAAGTTGCAATTACATCGTTAATTGTTGTTGAGTTTACTGAATTAATGGAATCACCAGTAATTTTGTATACGAATAATTCTCCATCAGTAAATAATGAAACATATCTGGTATAATCTCCATCAGCATTTTCAAGTATAATATCGGACGCATTTCTACCATCTAAAGTAATGGTTCTAACAGTATCAACGTAGTCTCCATCTTCCATTGCAACACTTATTCTTTCTTGATTTATATCTCTTAAAGATGTAGAATCGCTAGTAATATTATAATATTCCACTACTGTATTATTTTCAGCATTAAAGAATATTGCAGTTTCATGGTATTCATCTAAACCATCTGTCTGATTCCATGTTGTCGGATATTGGAAACTGAATCCATATTCGTCATATGTAGCTAATTCAGCACCACTTGCACTTGTTGTGCTTGTACTTTGGTTAGATGTTCCTGTTATGACAATTCCACAAATTGCAATAAGAGTTATAAGTACAATAATCCCAATAATTAATTTATTTTCCCTAATAATCTCAATTGTACTTGGTTCAGTTCTACGTTTAAGAGTTTTAGGGCTTCTTTTTTTGGGTTCATCAAATATACTTTTTGTTTTTAAATTTTTAGGTCTTTGAGGTGGGAATTTATATCCACAGTTTCCACAAACAGGAGCACCATCATAACTAGGATTTCCACATTCAGGACATTTTTTCACAACTAAACCTCCTATTAGTCTATTTTTTTATTAATTATATTATTTAAATTAATGTTATTTGGATTTTGGAAAACTTTTTATAAAATTGAATTTAATATTTACTTTAAAAGGAGATATTATGGCTGAAGCAGAAACAAAAATTATAGAAATGAATGATATTAATTATGCTGTTTATAAATTAGGGCAATGGAAAAATAGCTATGAAATAAATCAAATTGGTTTATCTGATGAAATTCCTGTAACTAAAAATACTGTAGAGCATGTAAAACACTCAATGGACGAAATTAGGAACTCTACATTTGAAATTGATGACTTAAAAGTTAATGGTTTTGTTGCCATTGCAATTCAGTTAAATCCTAAAGTTCAGGAAATGGATTTAAAAGAAGCATGTGAGTTAGAAGAAAAAGAATTCGAATTAATTCTTGAAGAATTAGATAATTTGGTGTTATTGGATGATGATGAATCAATGGAGCTTGAAAATTGGGATTATTTAATTTATAAGCTCCAGAAAGATTGTCATGTAACTAAGTCCACTCCAGCTAATGGTTTTGCTTTAAAACATTATGTTGAAGAAATGCAAAAAATTGAAGATTCATTTAATTAAATGCATCTAATGTGATTTTTTTATCTCTTTTTAACTCTTTTGGAGGATTTACAGATACAAATTCAATCCCTTCTTCTTCAATTAATTCTTTAGCATCCTCATCAATAGTTGGTGCTACAAGAAGTCCTCTTATTTTCTTTTTCTCGGATTTACATTGATGTAGTTCTTCATTATCACTTTCATCAAAATCAGAGATATATCTTTTAAGTTGTTTGACTGCACTTACTCCAGCTTTACGGCTTTTAAGTTCCAAAATCATTAAATTGTTGTCCTGATCTTTTCCTAAAATATCAATAAAACCATGTTCCACACTGTACTCTCTATATGTTGGTTTAAAGCCTTCTTCAATAATATGGGGATTTTCCATTATCATGTCGCCCATATCTTTTTCATAACCTGCTTGTTCAAGTTCTTCATAATCTTCAATCAATGCATAATTTATAAACTGAATATTGTCTAATTCTACAGTTAACAACTCTTTTGGTGTTCTTCTATGGCTTTCTAAAAATAGCTGCTGGTTTTTAATAAAAGCACGTGTTTTTGATTTTGGAGGCTGCCAATTAACAGGTTCTACTTTTTTGTCCTGATGTATTAAAAAGGAACCGTCTGGTTTTATTAGGATTATTCTTTCTCCCCAGTCTAATTCACTTAATGCACGCCCTTCATATAATACTTTACAGTTTGTATACATTACAATTGTTGCTTTTTTACGTAATGCTTCAGTTATTAATTCATAAGCTTCATCATATTCTGGGTTTTCTAGAGTTTTATATTTCATTAATACTATAATTTCAAAATTTACTTTTATAAATTTTTTTGATATTGATAGAAAATAATTTAATCAACTTGAATAAAATAGTTGAAATAGTATAGGTTAATAATTAAATCTACTGAGGGAATGAAATGTGTGAAAATTTCTTTTTAGAGCGAGCACAATATTTCAAATTAAACAATTTTAAATTTTCAAATGGGCAAGAACTTAAAGATGTGGATGTAGAGTATATCTCTGTTGGAACTCCCCAATACGATGATGAGGGCAATATTTCTAATGCAATTGTATATTGTCATGGTTCTAGCGGTAATTTCGCGTCATTATATAAATTAAAGGATTTGGTTAATAAAGATGGGCCTTTTGATAAAGATAAATATTTTTTCATATCTTTGACATGTTTGGGCAAACCAGGATCTTGTTCTCCTTCAACAACAAAATTATTCCAGGAATTCCCACATTATGAAGTTGAGGATATGGTGAATTTTCATAGAGAGTTTTTAAAAGAGAAATTTTCCATTGAAAAGGTTAAAGGAGTGATTGGAAACTCAAAAGGAGGTTATGTTGCTCTTAGTTGGGCTGCATTATATCCTGACACTTTGGATTTTGTTGTTTCAATGGTGAGCAGCTATAAAACTGCAGGCCATAATTATATTCTGTCAAAACTTATGGATGAGATTATAGTAGCTAATCCAAAATATGGCTGTGAAAAATTTGATGATTCTCTTAATGTAACTCTAAAAATGGCTTCTTTGATTTACTTTAATTATGGATTTTCCAAAGAATTTTACAGAAAACAGGATAATCATAGTTTAGATGTGTCTTTTGATGAATTTGGAGATGAATCATTATTTGATGACATCTATGATGTTAAATTTGAGAACGATGCGGTTCTACACTATGATATTGAAGATAAATTATCTGATATTAAAGCCAAGACACTTATTATAGCTATTAACCAGGATCAATATTTCCCGCCTGAGCTTGATGGAATTCCAATGTCTAAAATGATTGAAAATTCAACTTTAATTAGATTTGATTCAGAGCTAGGGCATGTAGGCTCAAATGAGATATATAAAATAGAAAAAGAAATTAAGGAATTTATGGATTCATTGTAAAGAGGTAATGTTTTTGAATGTAGAGATAGTTGACTGCGGTGAAATTTCTAATAGTTATTTTGTTGATTATAAGATTACTGGATTAACTGAGGAGCAGTTTAAGTTTTTAGAAAATAATCTAGATGAAAAATTAGAATACAATCAGGAAAATAATTATTTAAAAATAAGAATGGATTTTACTAAAGAGTTATATCCATTTCACACAGAGGAATCTAAATTTAAAAAAGAAGATTATAAAACTAGGGAAGAATATGAGATGAATCTATTCTTATCTAGTTTCTTAGAGGATTTATCTATTTAGATGCATTTAACATATGTTTAACAGCTTTTAGTGATTTTTCAGCTACGCTGTTGTCAAGTTTAATTTGAGGTTCTTCTTTTTCTAAAGCCTCTTTAATTTTTTCTAAAGTGTGGAACTTCATTGTTTCACAAATTGCATCTTCACGTAAAGGATATAACTTTTTATTTGGAATTTCTTCATTTAAACGTGTAATCATATCAATTTCAGTACCTATGATAAATTCTTCTTTATCGCTTTGGGAGATATAGGTGAGCATTCCTCCAGTTGAAAGAATTTTATCACATGCTTCTTGAACTTCATCAACACATTCTGGATGGCAGATAACTTCAGCATTTGGATATTCTGCCTTTTTAGCTATTACGTCTTCTTTAGTAAATTTATTGTGAACATAACAGTGTCCATCAGCAGGAACGGTGATGATTTCTTTATCAGTTCTTTTTGCAACATGCTGTCCTAGATTGCTGTCTGGTCCGAAGATTACCTTATCGCTGTCTAAGCTATTTACAACTTTCACAGCATTTGCAGATGTACAGAGTGTATCAGCATGTTGTTTTGCTTCAGCTATACTGTTTACATATAACACAACACTTGCATCTGGATGTTCTTCTTTTGCTTTTAATAGCTCTTCTTCATGTAGCATGTTTGCCATTTGACAATCAGCTTCTATATCTGGTATAATGATTTTTTTATCAGGGTTTAAGATAAATGCTGTTTCAGCCATGAAATCTACACCACAGAAGATTACTAAATCTTTATCTTCAATTTCAGAAGCTTTTATACATAATTCCAATGAATCTCCTAAGAAATCTGCAATATTTTGAACTTCTTTTGGTTGATAATTATGAGCTAAAATAATTGCATTTTTCTCTTCTTTCAACTTGTTTATATCCTCTATTAATGAATTCATTTTACTCACCTAGTTTTTTACCAATATATTCATGAATTTGGTTTGTAATTATTAATTTATATTCTTCCTTTTTATTATAATCTTCTATCCATACAAATATTTTAAGTACTGTTCCTTCTTCAATAATTTCTTTTGAATTTATTTTTGAAGGTGGTGTTTTTAAAACCCATGGATTTTTATTTATATTTTCTATAATTTCTTTTTCAAAAAGTGTTAAATCAATTTCAAATGGAATACAAGCTTGTAATATTATCTTAACATCTTCTTTATCTTTAAATCTTATATATGATGTTTTGGATAATGCTGAATTTGGTATGAACACGATTGTGCCGTCATCTCTCATAACTGTTGTGTTTCTAAAACCAATTTTCTGTATAATTCCTTTAGTACCATTAACTTCCATTACATCTCCCACTTTTAGACTTTGATCAAGGAGTATGAAAAATCCTGCAAGTACGCTTGAAATAATGTCTTTTGCAGCAAAACCTGCAGCTATTCCTGCAATTCCAAGACTTACAAATATTCCTTTTAAATCAATACTAAAAATATCAAATATGATGATAATTCCAATAATATAAATTGTATATTTTATTAAGTCTGAAAGAAGATAAGTGAATGTTAAATTATATTCAAAACGTTTCATGTGATTTATAACATATTTTGAGATTTTTATACTAACATAAACTAAAGCAAGCACTATTAAAGTTAATATAATTTGTATAAAAGGGGTTAAAGTCTCTATAATATTCATTTAAATCACTAAATTGTTACAACTTTTAAATCATGAGCTAGTTCTGTATTTTCAAAGACATCTTTAGCTTCATTAAGTAATTCTTCACAGTCAGTATAACGTGTACTAATGTGGGTTAAAATTAATTTTTTTGAATTTGATTTTTTAGCCACTTCTGCTGCATCCTGTGCTGTTGAATGAAAGTTCTGCTCCGCTTTGTCTTTATCTTCATTTTTATAAGTTGATTCATGGATTAAAATATCACTATCTCTTGCAAAATCAATTAATTCTTCACAAGGGGTAGTATCTCCAGAGTAAGTTACTTTTACGCCTTTTCTTTCTTCTCCAAGGACTTGTTCTGGTTTAATTATTTTTCCATTAACTTCCACTTCAAATCCTTTATGTAATTTTCCAAATAATGGTCCAACAGGAACACCAAGTTCAATAGCTTTTTCTCTTAAGAAACGAGGTTTTTTAATTTCTTCTATTGAATATGCCATGTTAATTACATTGTGTCTAACTTTTCTAGCTCTGATAACATATTCTTCAGTTTCAATTAGGGTTCCATCATCTATTTCTATAAATTCAATAGGAAATTCTATTTTACAGAAACCTAAATTGTAAATAGCATCTTTAAGCTTTAAAAGTCCTTTAGGTCCATAAATTGTTAAAGGTGTTTCACGCCCTCTGAAATTCATAGATTGTAGGAGTCCTGGAAGCCCTAAAATATGATCTCCATGATAATGTGTAATGAATATTTTAGAAATTTTCATAGGACTGACTTTAGCAAAAATAAGCTGTTTTTGAGTAGCTTCACCACAATCAAATAGCATCACTTCTCCAAAAGCCTTTAATACAATTGCAGGATGGCTTCTGTCATATGAATGTACAGCTGATGAAGTTCCTAAAAATATAATTTCCATATTATCACGAAAAAATTAGTTTGTTTATATTTTTTTAAATTTTTTATTTATATATTATTTGTTAATGAAATTGTAATTTTTACTTCATTTAAATGTTGAATTGTTAGTTCAAAAATGATATTCAACTAATTATCATATAATTTTAAGTGAATTTTATATTTTATAAATTAAATAATTATAACATAAGGTGGTTTTTTGGATAAGATAGTTAGATACATGCTTGAAGAAGATGAGGGGTTTGGTGATGTAACATCAAATGCTTTAATTGATAAGGATGATGTTTCTGTTGGCCAAATTTTTTCTAAAGAGGATGGAATTCTTGCAGGTATTGATATTGCACGTGAAATCTTTGAATCAAGAGATATAACTGTAATTTTTAATTTAAATGATGGAACTGAAATTTCTAAGGGTGATTTATTAATTCATGTTGTTGGAAATACTCGTGATATTCTTCTGCTAGAGAGAACAGTTCTTAATTTATTAATGAGGATGAGTGGGGTTGCTACTGCAGCTAATCATTATGTTAATTTAGTTAAAGATTATGATGTTATTGTGGCAGGAACTAGAAAAACTGCTCCAGCTATTGCTAAATTTGATAAATATGCACTTGCTGTTGGTGGTGCTGATATTCATAGATTTTCACTTGATGATATGGTTTTAATTAAAGATAATCATATAATGGCTGTTGGAACTCCTTTAGAGGCTCTTAAAAAAGCTCAAAATAATGTAAGCTTTTCTAAAAAGATTGAAATTGAGGTTGAAACTTTAGAAGATGCAATTCAGTGTGTTGAAAACAAGGCAGATATTGTAATGTTGGATAATATGAATCCATCTGAGGTTAAAGAAGTTTTAGATCAATTAAATAAAATGGGAATTAGAAATAATTCTTTAATTGAGGTTTCAGGCGGTATCAATCATGAAACTATTCGTGAGTTTGCTGAAGTTGGTGTTGATATAATTTCTTCTGGTGCTTTAACTCATTCAACAAGAAGTTTGAATTTTGGTTTGGATTTGAAAAAGTGTGATTCTTTATAAGTAAACTAGGATTTTGGTTCAGATATTAAGAAAGTTTAATAATTATTAATTTCATAAATATTAAAGATAAGATTTATTTTTTTATAAAATGGTGATTTAATGGTAAAAGTGGCTAAACTAGCTTTAGAAGATGGAACAATCTTGAAAGGAGAAGCTTTTGGTTATGAGACAACTAAAACAGGTGAAGTTGTATTTTCAACTGGTATGGTTGGTTATGTTGAATCATTAACTGATCCTTCTTTCAAAGGTGAAATTTTAATGTCTACTTATCCTTTAGAAGGGAATTATGGTGTTAAAGAAGAATGGTATCAGTCTGATAAAATTCAAGCTGATGGTTATATTGTAAGAGAAGTTTGTAGAAATGTATCTAACTTTTCATCTCAAAAAACTTTAGATGACTTCTTAAAAGAATTTGAGATTCCTGGAATTAGTGGTATTGATACAAGACATTTAACACTTAAAATACGTGAAGAAGGTTCTATGAAAGGAGCTATTTCAACTGAAGACATTTCTGATGATGAATTATTGAAACTTGCAAGAGAACAACCAAGCATTGTTGATAGGGATTTAGTTCCTTTAGTTTCTACAGATGAAATTAAGATTTTCAATGAAGATGCAGAAAAGAAAGTTGCTTTAATTGATTGTGGTGTTAAAAAGAATATTCTTAATGGATTTTTAAATAGGGATGTTGGAGTAATATTATATCCTTATGATACTGATTATAAAACTATTTTAGATTATGAACCTGATGGATTAATGATTACTTCTGGTCCAGGTAACCCTGAAAGAGTGGTTGAAGTAATTGACACAATGCAAAAATTAGCTAATAGATTACCTATCTGTGGTATTTGTATGGGTCAACAATTAATTGCAAGGTCTTTTGGTGCAAAATCATACAAAATGAAATTTGGTCACAGGGGAGCAAATCAACCAGTTAAAGATTTAGAAACTGGAAAAGTAGTTATAACTTCTCAAAATCATGGTTTTACAATTGATAAAGAGTCACTTGATGAAACTGATTTAGTTTTAACTCAAGTTAACTTAAATGATGGAACTCCTGAAGGACTTAAACATAAAGAATTACCTTTAAAAACAATTCAGTACCATCCTGAAGCAGGCCCTGGCCCTAATGATACTGGATTTATATTTGATGAGTTTATTCAAATGATGGATGAATATTAATTAAAATTACCATTTATAATAACAAATTTAAGAGGATTAAAATGCCTATTGATAAGGATATTAAAAAAGTATTAATAATCGGTTCTGGACCTATTCAAATTGGTCAAGCTGCAGAATTCGATTATTCTGGTTCACAAGCATGTAAATCACTTAGAGAGGAAGGAATTGAAACAGTTCTTGTAAACAGTAATCCTGCTACTATTCAAACTGATATGGATATGGCTGATACTGTTTATACCGAACCTTTAACCCCAGAAATTGTAGCTGATATTATTAAAAAGGAAAATGTTGATGCGATTTTACCAACAATGGGTGGACAAACTGGTTTAAATATTGCTACTGGTCTTGGGGATTTAGGACTTTTAGATGGTATTAAAGTTCTTGGTTCTGATGTTCAAACTATTAAGGATGTGGAAGACAGGGAATTATTCAGTAATTTCATGAATAGACTTAATGAACCAATTCCTAAAAGCCATGCTGTAGAAAGTATTGAAGAAGCTATTGAAGCTGTAAAAGATATTGGTTATCCTGTAATTGTAAGACCAGCATTTACATTAGGTGGTACTGGTGGAGGAGTAGCTCATAATGAAGAGGAATTAATTGAAATTACTAGACATGGTTTGGATATGAGTTTTATTAATCAAGTTCTCATTGATGAATCTGTTTTAGGTTGGAAAGAATATGAGTATGAGGTAATGAGGGATAAAGAAGACACTTGTATTATTGTATGTAACATGGAAAATGTTGATCCAATGGGAATACATACTGGGGAAAGTGTTGTTGTAGCTCCTGCTCAAAATTTAAACAATGATGAATCTCAAGCTTTAAGAGATGCTTCTATTAAAATCATTCGTGAACTTGGAATTCAAGGTGGATGTAATATTCAGTTTGCTGTAAATCCTGAAACTAGTGAGTATAAAGTAATTGAAGTAAACCCAAGGGTAAGTAGAAGTAGTGCACTTGCATCAAAAGCAACTGGTTATCCAATTGCTAAAATATCTTCAAAAATAGCTTTAGGATTAACTTTAGATGAAATTAAAAATGATATTACTAAAGAAACACCTGCATCTTTCGAACCTTCTATTGATTATGTAGTTGTAAAAATCCCAAGATGGCCATTTGATAAATTCAGGGGAATCAACCGCCAAATTGGTGTTCAAATGAAAGCTACTGGAGAAGTAATGGCTATTGGAAGAACTTTAGAAGAAGCGTTCCAAAAAGCTATCAGATCTCTTGATATGGGTCATGATGGATTTGAATATGTTGAATACACTGAAGATGACTTGGTAAATCCTACTGATGAAAGATTATTCCAATTATATTCAGCTATTAAAGATGGAATGGATATTGATAAGATTCAAAAATTAACTAATATGGATTCATTCTTCTTATACAAAATTAAAAATATTGTTGATTTTGAAAATGAAATATCTGAAGAAAAACTTGATGATCCTGCTTTCTTAAGAAAAGCAAAACAGTTAGGATTCTCTAATAATAAATTAGCTAGTCTCACTAATCAAACAACTGAATATATTAGAAACTTGCTTAAAAGACATAATATTAAACAGTCTTACAAATTAGTAGATACCTGTGCTGCTGAATTTGAAGCAAAAACACCTTATTATTACAGTACTTATGATTTCGGTAATGAATTGGTTTCCAACAATAAGAAAAAAATTGTAATTTTAGGTGCAGGGCCTATTAGAATAGGACAAGGTATTGAATTTGATTATTGTTGTGTACATTCTTCTCTTGCTTTGAAAGATGAAGGAATTGAAACAATCTTAATCAACAACAACCCTGAAACTGTAAGTACTGATTATGATATTTCAGATAAATTGTTCTTTGAACCTTTAACTTTTGAAGATGTAATGGGTATTATTGAACAAGAAAATCCTGAAGGAGTCATTGTTCAATTTGGTGGTCAAACATCAATTAACTTAGCTGTACCTCTTGCAAATGCAGGGGTTAAAATTTTAGGAACTCCATATGAAAGTATTGATAGAGTTGAAGACAGAGAATTATTTGCAGAATTATTAAATAAATTACATATACGTCAAGCTCCTTATGGAACAGCTAATTCCTTTGAAGAAGCTAAAAAAGTAGCTGAAAAAATATCTTTCCCAGTTCTTGTACGTCCATCTTATGTTATTGGTGGAAGAGCAATGGAAATTGTTTACGACAACAATGAGCTTGAAGAATATATGAAAGAAGCTGTAAAAGTCTCTCCTGAACATCCAATTCTTGTTGATAAGTTCTTAGAAGATGCTGTTGAGCTTGATGTGGATATTTTATGTGATGGTGAAGATGTATTTATAGCTGGAATTATGGAACATATTGAGGAAGCTGGTGTTCACTCTGGTGATTCAGCATGTGTAATTCCACCACAAACTATTCCTGAACATATTTTAGATACTATTCGTGAAAACAGTAGAAAATTAGCTTTAGAATTAGATGTTAAAGGTTTAATGAATATTCAATATGCTGTAAAACTTGATGAAGAAATGGTTTACATTATTGAAGCAAACCCACGTGCAAGTAGAACTGTTCCATTTGTAAGTAAAGCTATTGGAATTCCACTTGCAAAAATAGCAACCTGGATTATGACTGGTTCTAAATTAGCAGACTTTGGACTTAATAAAGAGATTAAAATAAACCATGTAGCTGTAAAAGAATCTGTATTCCCATTCTTAAAACTCCCTGAATCTGATACTATTCTTGGACCAGAAATGAAATCTACTGGTGAAAGTATTGGTATTGATGAAAACTTTGGAATGGCATTTTACAAATCTCAATTAGCTGCAGGTATGGATTTACCTAAAAAAGGTAAAATCTTTATTAGTGTTAAAGAACAAGATAAAAAGAAAATCACTCCTATTGCAGAAAAAGCAGCTAGTTTAGGATTTGATCTTGTAGCTACTAGTGGAACTGCTGATGCTGCCTGTGGTGTTGATGTTGAAAAAATTAAGAAAATCTCACAAGGATCTCCAAATATTAGAGATGCTATTTTAAATAAAGAGATTGATTTAATCATTAACACTTCTGAAGGTAAACAATCTGCAAAAGATGGTTATATAATCAGACGTTTAGCTATTGAATTAGGTATTCCTTATGTAACTACTTTAGCAGGTGCAAGAGCTGCATTAAATGCTATTGAAGCAGTTCAAAACAATAAAATTAAAGTTAAATCTTTAAATGCACATATTGATGGAGAATAAGTTCTTCATCCTTTTTTTATTTATTTAATTGTTTTCTTTTTGTAATTGTATTTTTTAAACACTCTTTATCCCAGTTATTATCCATAAGAGTTTTTTTAACATAATATGCTTCAGTCATTGTTTCATATTCTCCGTATATTTCATCTTCTTTTTGAATATAAAACTTATTTTTCTTATGGTTAAAAAGAATTTCTCCTTCTCTTTCTTTTTTATTAATTTTAAGACCTTTTATTCTTCCTTTTGGTCTTTTTTTTGGGAATGGTGGCAATTCCATATTTTCATACTTGTTTTCTAAATCACATTCAACAAGTAAATCATAATCAAAATTACAGTAAAAAAGACAATCTCTTTCGTATAATGCTTCAGATAATTTTTTAAATTCACCATAGTCTTTATTATTGTATTTTATACGGTATACATTACCATTTTTTACAATATTCCGATAAAAATATCTAATTTCTTGTGAATTAATAAAAATCATCCCCGCATTATGACTATATTATAATTGCTTTTTGAATTTAATATAAATATTCTATTTTTTCACATTTTAAATTAACTTAATTTATTTTGGTATTTGATTATTGGAAAATAGGGGAATTTTTAAAAATTTAACAGTGATTCTTATAATTCATATCGCAAATAGTTTATTGAATAATAGTTATGGTGGATTATTTCTTTTAGAAAAGGATAATTCCATTTTTTTTGGAAAATAATGTAAAAAAGTATGCTTTTAAACAGTTTTAGATAATTTTTTTTAACTGTCTATTAGCTAATAATTATGTTTTTAAGAATAATTAACTTTTTTATTTTTTTAAAAAATATTTTGATAAAACATTTTTTTTGAAATTTATTCATAGTTATTTTTCAATAATTAATTTTTTTTTAGACTATTTTGTCTTTTTGTGTATTTTTTTCATCATTATTCTTGTGTTCAATATCTCTTTTTTTGATTATTACAATGTTATACTTGCATTTTTATAAAAATAATTGAATATTGTTCACATATTTTTTTATTTTTTTAATTATTTTTCTACAATTTATACATACTTTTAAATATCATTAAAAAATTAAATAGTATTAGTGTGACAATCTAAAGGAAAATCTCGAAAGTTTACATTTACTTCTTTCTTTGTTATACCTATAAAACGATATTTCAAATTAGACTATGGACATCTTTCCTCTTTTTTCTTTTCTTTATCACACTTTTTTCATATATTATAACTTAATATAAGAAAAATGGAGGCTTTTCAATTGATGGCAAAATTGAAATGTGTAATGCTTTTACTGTTGGCAGTATTAATCATTACAGTGCCTGCAGTATCAGCAAATGAAAATTTAAATGAAGACAGTCTTATGGAGATTTCTTCTTCAGATAATTCAATGTCATCTATTCAAACAATAAGTGATAATTATTATCAAGAAGAGGAAAATGTATCAAGTTTAAATGATGTTTCTAGTTTAGACACTAGTTCAATTAATTCAATATATAGTTCATCTTCTGTTGGTTTAGACATCAATACAGATGATGAGGATAATACACAAGTATTTTCTAGTTTATCTAAGGGTATAACAAATAATGCGGATCTTTCAAGTGAAGATTCTACTTTATATTCTAACATCAACAATGACGAAAATGTTAGTATTATTGAAAGTTTATCAACTAAAGCAGATTCAACTATCATTTATATTGGAGAAGAAAGTTTTCTTTACAATGAAACTTTAGACTTTGAAATTACTATCAATCCTGCTTTAGATACTACTGTTGATGCTACACTCGTAAATAATGAAGCTAATTGGAGTAAAGATTTCATTTTTAGTGTTGTTGATGGTGTTGTTCAATATGATTTCGGTGATGAATCTTTAATTCCTGGTGAGTATGAATTAACTATCTCTTATGGAGGTAATGGTGATTATGATCCTGTTAAAGAAACATTTATTTTCAATATTGAAAAAATATCAACCAATATGGAAATAACATTTGATAAAGATGAATATTTCTATTCTGATTATGTAACTGTTTACATTAACTTGAATGAAGATGTTGAAGGTCCAGGTAAAGCTGTTGTCGATGGTGTGCCTATAGACATATACTTTACTAATGGACAAGCAAGTCTAATTGTTTCTTGGGCTTCAGCTGGAGAACATGCTATTTTAGTTAATTTTTTCGGTAGCGACATTTACACTGCTTCCAGCAATTCAGCTACTTTTTCAGTAGCTAAAAAACAATCTTCTATTACTGTTGATGGAAACTATATCTATTATTATGGTGATAATTTAGATTTCAGTATATCTATAAATCCTGCTTTTGATGGTTTTGTAGATGTAAATATTTATGGTGAATATGCAGATTTAAATAAAACATATTCCTTCCCTGTTGTTAATGGGGTTGTTCAATATGATTTCAGTGATTTAGACTTAACCTCTGATGTTTATGAAATCACTGTATTTTATGATGGTGATGAATATTACCAATCTATTAGTAAAACATTTGAAATTACCATTATGAATGAATGTCAACATTGTATTGATGTTAAAGTAATACCTGTTGATGATGATTCAGTAATTATTATTGTTGATTCAGAAGATGGTTCTGATGGTGTAATTAATTTCAATATTGATGGTGAAAGTTCCAACCATAATTTAGTAAATGGTGGGGCATCTTTTGTTATTGATGACCTTGATGATTGTTGTCATAACTATAATTTAACCTATACAAATGAAGATACTGGTGCTTCAGACTTTGTTGAAGGTTCTTTCACTATTGAAGGTTCTCCAACTTTCGAAAGTGATAGAGTAAATCTCAAAGCTCAAGATACCACTTTATACTATAAAGATGGTACTGCATTTGAGGTTTCATTAACTTCAAATAAACAACCAGTAGCTGATAAAACTGTCACTATTGTTATTAATGGTGTATCTTATGAAAGAACTACTAATGATGCAGGAATAGCTAAAATAACTATTAATTTAAATCCCGGTACCTACAGTGTAACTGTTCGTTATGGAAATACTTCTATAACAAGAACCATTGCTGTATTACCTACACTTGTTAGTGAAGATTTAACTAAATATTATAAAAATTCCTCTCAATATTCTGTTTTAACTTTAGATAAAAATGGTAATCCTTTAGTAAATACAAATGTTGTATTTAATATTAATGGAGTATTCTACACCAGATCTACTAATGCTCAAGGTTTTGCTACTTTGAATATTAACTTAAATCCAGGAACATATATTATTACAGCTATTGGTCCTGATGGATTAATGGTCAGTAATAAAATCGTTGTTTTACCAACAATAATTGTTGAGGATTTAACTAAATATTATCAAAATGGATCTCAATATCAAATTAAAGTTGTTGATGGTCAAGGCAATCCAGTAGCTGGTAGAGAAGTATCTATAAATATTAATGGAGTCTTTTATTATAGAACCACAAATGAAAATGGAATTGCTATATTGAATATTAATTTATCTCCTAACGATTATATCGCTACTGTTCAGGATTTAAACAATGGGCTTATGGTGTCCAGCAATGTTAAAGTCTTACCAGTAATTAGGGGTGAGGATATTTCCATGACTTATAAAGACGGAAGTAACTATGAAGTAAAGCTTGTAGATAATACAGGTCGTCCAATGGTCGGTGAAACTGTTACTATGAATGTTAATGGAGTGTTATATTCTAAAATTACAAATGCAAATGGAATAGCTAGTTTAAATATTGACCTACTTCCAGGTAAATATGTAATAACTGCATCTCATGGAACTGCAGTTATTTCAAACATCATTTCAGTAAAAGAAAATTAAGTTTTTTTTATCCTCCTTTCTAGGAGGATTCTATTTTTTTTTAATAACTTTTTTTAGAAACAGTTCTTCTTTAATTTTAAATAATATGATTTAAATAACATTTCTTGATGTATACTATAGCTAATGGGATTGTATTAAAAGGAGATAATATTCATCCAGTTCATGAAAATATTGTTGTTGAAGATGGAGTTATTGTTGAAATTGCTAAAGATGTATTAAAAGGAGAAATAATTGATGCTGAAGGATCTATTGTTTGTCCAACATTTTTAAATGCTCATACTCATATTGGAGACAGTATAATTAAAGATGAAGGTTATGGATTAACTATTGATGAGATGGTTAAACCTCCTAATGGTGTAAAACATAAAGCACTTTCAAAAGCCAGTGATATGGATATTATCGATTCAATGAAAGTGTCTATGTGGGATATGGTTTCATCTGGAACTTCACATTTTATTGATTATAGGGAAGGTGGGGTTAAAGGTGTTAAATTACTTAAAAAAGCAGCTGAGGATATTCCCATAACTCCAATTATTCTTGGCCGTGACGATAGCTTTTATGGGGATGACCCTGATTTACACAAAGTCAAAATAGCTATTAATAAACTTTTGAAAGTTGCAGATGGTATTGCACCTAGTGGTTTTGGTGAAATTACTGATGAAGTAGCTCATCTGATTGTTGAGAAATGCAGGAAAAAGTCTAAGATTGCATCTATACATACTGCAGAATCAAAAGAAGCTCAATTAAATTCTATTAATAAAACTGAAAGAACCGAGATTAAACGTGCTTCAGATTCTAATTTTGCCCAAATTGTACATTGCACAAACCCTATGGATTATGATTTGGAACTTTTATCTAAATCAAATGTTAATGTTGTTTTATGTCCAAGGGCAAATGCAACTTTGGGGGTAGGTATTTCACCTTTAAATGAAATTATTAATTTAGGCATTAAACCTTTAATTGGTAGCGATAATGTAATGTTAAATTCTCCTAATATGCTTAGAGAGATGGAATTTTCACTTAAATTAATGTCTGTTTATTCAGATACTATTTTAAACCCTAAAGATCTTTTAAAATGTGCCACTGTAAATGTTTGTTCATCTGATATTAATGAAATTATTAAAAAACCACTAATTGCTGAAAATAATCCTGCACAATTTTTCATGGTGAAACAATTTTCTAAAAATCCTTACTTAAGTATTATTAATCGTACTGAAACGAAAGATATAATATACACTTATTAATATAAATACATTATAATATTTAATGGATGTATAGGTTAAGATAATATTCATGGAGAGGATATATTATGTATAATAAAATTTTAGTTCCTACAGATGGATCTGAACATGCTGTAAGAGCAGAAGAAGAAGCAATCTATATTGCTGAAAAAACTGGTGCTGAATTAATTGGTTTAAGTACCGTTGAAAACAATTTTGTTAATGGACTTCCATTAAATGATGAAGTATATGAACTTAATAATTTACTAAAAGAGAACACAAAAAATAATGTTGACAAATTTGAAGAATTAGTTCATGAAAAAGCTAGTTCTGTTAGTGTTCGTTCCATTATTAAAGAAGGTACTCCAGCTAATGCAATCCTTGAAACTGCTGAAGAAGAAGATGTAGATCTTATTATTATTGGTAGTTCAGGTAAATCTGGATTTGACAGATTTTTAATGGGTAGTGTTGCTGATAAAGTCAGTAAATCTGCTAAATGTTCTGTTTTAGTTGTACATTAAATTTTTTAATTTATATACTTCTTTTATTTTTTTATAAACTTAGATTAAGGTGTAATTATGAAAGTAAAAAGAGCAATGTCAAAAAATGTTGTTAGTGTTTCGGTTCCGGGAAACAGGGAAAAAGCATTGACTTTAATGAGACAAGAAAACAGGTCTGTACTTCCTGTTATTAAAGAAGGCACTAATAAATTAGTTGGTTTATTAGCTCGTTCTGATTTAATAGGTAATCCTGATGAAGATCAAATTGCTATGTTAATGTCTAGAGACTTAGTTACTGTAAGTCCTGATGATGATATTGAAGAAGCTGCTAGAAGAATGATTGATAATCAGGTTAGAAGAGTTCCTGTAGTAAATGATGATGAAGAATTAGTAGGTATTATCACTTCTTTTGATTTGGTATCTCAAGCATTAGCTAATTTAGATATTTCAAGTCCTGTTGAAGATTATATGATTACTACTGTACCAACTACCTGGACTGGCACTCCATTAAATGTGGCATTTGAAACAATGAATCAATTCGGTCTTAAATCTGTTTTAGCATTAAATGATCAAGCAAAATTAGCTGGTATTTTAACTGAAACTGATTTTATTGCTGAAAGTGAAATTAAATCCCATCGTTCTGAACACAGTTCTACTGTTGGAACTGAAGGAGATAAATGGTCTTGGGATTCAACTTCTGTTTTATACATTGAAAAGAATTTATTAACTTTCGCTGACAAATTAGTTAAAGATGTAGCTGTAGATAAAGTGGAAACAGCTAATACAAAAACAAAAGTTACAGATTGTGCTAAAAAAATGAAATCTTTACATATTGAACAAATTCCAGTTACTGGTGTAGACGGGGAATTAGTAGGTCTTGTAAGAGCTAGTGACTTAATTAAAGCATTAATTTAATTTCTGTGATAAAATGGGGCTTAATCCAATTCTTGTAATAAAAACTGTTGAAAATTCTACAATTGGTGTTAGAGCAAGACTTAAAGATGATTTTGTTGAACATGAAATCGTTTTAAATTCTGTTCTTGCTTATTACTGGGCCAATGAATTGCCACCAGTTGTTAAGTTTTTAGAACTTTTTGATTCTGTTGTCAAAAGAACAATTAATGAACTTATGCCTCATAAAAATTTATATTTGAAATATTCCGTTAAGGCGGATTCCAATCTTGAGGATGCATCAATGCTTGAAATTAATCTTGATGAAGTAATGGCAGATGATGTAGGATTTAAGATTGATGGGAAACAGCTTTTATTATCTGGTTTCAAAAGTGTTGAGAATGAAGAAGGAAGAGTTCCTTTTGAAGAAACTTTTGAAAAAAATATTGAAACTCCTGATATTGTTTTAAAAAAATATGAAGAACTTAAAAATAAAAAAGAGTAATTTAATAAAAGGATTTATTAAACAGTTCTTCTAATGTAAGGTAATATGTTTATGAATTCATTAATAGCTTGGTTATAGCTATTAAAATTATTACCTTTCACTATTCCATTTTTTCTGATTTCTAATTTTGTATTTATATTGTTCTTTTCAAGTTCTTTTTTTGTATTTTCAATGTTTATGTTGTATGGCAATTTGTATTGAAAAGCACCTTCATTATAGTCAATGATTATTCTTTCATTATCTTCAATAGGTGATAAATTTAAAAGTATCTTTTTGTTATTTCTTTCATTTAATCTATCATAAATATGTTTTAATGTATTGGCATCTGTTATTTTATTTAAATCATTAACTTCACACACATAGGAATCATAATATTTTCTAACTTTAACTACATCACATCCACTAACCTCTTTTATGAATTTTTCATAGCTGTCAATTTTAGATATTTCTTCCTTAGTTACTTCTGTTTTAAAGGGTAATCTAGTTGCCATACATGTTGTAGATTTTGAATATTGGATGTTGTTTTCATCTAAGTATTTATGGATTTCTTGTGAAGTCAATTGGGCTTTAACAAAAGGACTTTGAATATTATTTTCATAATTTATTAATATTCCAGGGCGATCCTGAATTAAATCACTTAAATTGGTTCCATCTACAATAAATTCACAGCTATTTTCAGAGGCTACCTTTCTGATTTCTTCATACATTGATTTCCTACATAAAAAACAGCGGTTAGGGTTGTTTAAAATAATGTCACTTTTGAAAAAATCAATATCTAGGATTATATGATTTAATCCAAATTCACTAGCTATTTTTCTAGCATTATCAATAAAACCTTCAGGCATTATTTTGTTATCAACAGTAATTGCAATTGGGTTGTCAGATACCTGTGCTGCTAAATATGCAATTAAAGTACTGTCTGCACCGCCAGAAAAGGAAATAGCTATTTTTTTATCTTTAATAAAGTTTTTAACATTGTTGATTTTTTCTTGAAGATTCATTTAAATCAATTTATCTTTAATGTAGTTTAGAAGTTCTTTTGCATCTTCTTTTTTAATATCTGGAGAAGAGTTTACAAAATCAATTAATTCATCTTTTTTATCCTCTTCTAAGCTGCATGCTTTAAATAGTTGAGTGTAATTCCTTTTAGGATAAAAAGTTTCTTTAGCTATTTTAATTAACTCATCTTTTTCATCTTCAGAAATTACATTTTCTTTAACAGCATCTGTAAATACATAATCCATGTTTACTAAAGGAACAGATAATGGTTCTAAGGTTTCGCTGTCCATTACAACAGCAACATCATCATCTGATGCTATTTTTCCAGTTGCATAGGCATTATATACATATCCGATTCCCTTCATTCCAAGGCTGTCCAGTTCTGAGGCTCTTAGGGCACCCATACTTGATGATCCAAGGACTTCAACTCCACTGTTAATGGCCTGTAAAATTTCTTTATGTGCAACTGGTGATGCTTGCTGAAAAACACCATCAACAATAGCTATTATGTCGGGATTTTCTTTTAGAGCTTCACCAATGTCTCCTCTTTGAATTGGTCTTTTGTAAATAATTTCAGCATCTTCGGAGGTATCTAAAATTTCTTTGGCTTCTTCAAAGGGTAAAGAGAGACCAGTATAGATAATTATCTTTTTCATTGTATATCACACATTTAAAAATCTTGTTCCTGCTCTGGTGCTGTCAATAGAATAAAGTTCCATTGTAGGAATAACTACACGAACTACATTGACTCCAATTTCTGGACGTGTTAAGTTGTAATAGAGGAAGTTTTTAATATCTCTTTTTTCCAATTCCTCTTTTGTAATTTGAATATCTTCAGTTATTGATTTGGTACTTTTATCTTCAATATCTGAGAAGTTAAGTTTATTTTCCTCTTCATCAAAGTAGTGGTGGTTTATTCTTTTCATTCTTTCATAGCCTGCTTTACGCATAAAATCTGCTCTAACAGTGTCTTCACGAGCTCCATGAATTTGTGTTGCTCTACTTTGAGCTACTTCAGTTAATGCTCTTAAAACAGCTATTTCTGGATTTAAATGAGTTCCAACACCTAAAGTTAATAGTCCTGGATCCTTTAGGAGTGTGTCATCACTTGATGCAGCTATTGTTGGTACTTTAATATCTGCTGTTAAATCCATTAATTTAATATTAATGTCATTTTCCTTAAATTTAGCCAGAATGTTGTTAATTGTTTCACTTTCAATAGTGGATAAGTCAACTTCTCTGGAATTCTTTTTAGTTAGTTCAAATATGCTCCATGCATCCCTTTCAATAACTTCAAAAGCTCCATGAAGAATAGCTTCTTCTAAAACATTTCCAGAGGCAAGACCATTTGTATTTCCTTTAAATAATGCTTGGGTATTAGTTGATGGAATATAAGGGTGGAATATTGCATTTGAGGGAACATAATATTCCTTTTCACTGATTAAATCGTAGGCAAGATTCCATTCAAGCCTCATTTCATTTAGTTTATCAGTATCAAGATTATTTGGAAGATTCAATTTTTCAGGATTAATGAATTCTCCTTTTTTGCTGATTTCATTTATTGTTCCTTCTGTAATGTTTTCATCATCCTGTTTTTCAGCAGAATATCTTTCAAAACCTTCCATCATTGCAGAAGCTTTTGCTTGACTTTTTCCAATACCTTTACCTGCATAAACACTAACTCCTCCATCCTGTGCTGTTGGACGGATAGCTGAAAAAACAGGTATTCCTATTCTATCTAAATCTGTGATATCAGTCATACGTGTTATCCCAGCTATTTTAAGTTTATTTTCATTGTTTTCAAGTGTTTTTTCAGGTGGGATAATCCTATGTGTACCATTGAAAAATTTAATTTCATTATTATTTAACATTGTTTAAAACCCTAAAATTATTCTAACTATAGTTTCTACTCCCATTGTCATGGATAAGTAGGTCATTGCTCCAGCAATAGCTATTGTAACAAACCAGATAACTCCATTCCATCTTAATACTTTAGATCCATCTAAGTTCCATATTGGAATCATGTTAAATACAGCCAAATAACTGTTAATTGAAAAACCTAAAGAACAGGTTAGGAATATGATTTGTGAAGTTAAATCAATTGGATTTAAAAATGGATAAATAATAGTAGCTACTGCTAAAAAGATTAAAGCAAGAATTATGTTAACTACTGGTCCTGCAATGGAAATTTTACCATTTTTTTCATAATCTATGTAATTTCCATAGGTGTATACTGCACCAGGAGCTGCAAATACAAATCCAACAAATGAACTTATTAATGCAATAACAAGTCCTACTGGCCATAATTTATATTCTGCCCAGTATCCATATCTCATTGATGCAAATTTATGGCCTAATTCATGAAGAATAAAACCAAGACCCACTCCAACCATTACCATTGGCAGGAAGAACCAAATCCCATTTAAATTTCTTCCAACATATAATATTGTAAAAGAAAGTGAGATAACAAAAAAAGATATAATTAAATCTCTTATTTCATTACTTGTAAATTTAAACATGAATAAATCTTATCTTGTTTTACATATAAAATTTTTTCCTTAAGTTTTAAATAATTAATCTGTTTTATATAAGTATAGGTTGTGTTTTATCATGAATAAAGAAATAAATGACTTTCATATTAATAATATTTTAAAGGAAATGTCTGATAAAGATTATCAAGGATATTTATTAGCAGACTTCTCAAATATCAAATATATTTCCAACTATATGCCTACAAGTTTTGCATTTTGTGTTCTTAAAGAGAATCCAATAATTTATGCTTCTAAAATGGATATGGAAATAGCTAATAAAACATCAACAGTTGATGTTAAAGAGTTTGAATCCTTCAGTGAAATGATAGGGGAGATTAAAGGTGAAATTAAGAATCTAGCTATTGAACCTTCTCTTGAATACAGCACCTATAAGAAGTTCAGAGATGATTTTAAGATATCTAGCGAAATTTTCATTAATAAGCAAAGGGCAATAAAAACTTCTGATGAAATAGCTAAAATTGATAAGGCTACAGAGATTGCACAAAAGGCATTTGTAGACTTGGATATTTTATCTTTAAGAGAGTCAAAATCCTTTGAAAATACTTCTGCATATGAGCTTGGAAGATTAATGAGAGAATATGGTGGTGAAGGCGAATCCTTTGATACAATTCTAGTTAGTGGTTCAGCTACTAGTCTTCCTCATGCAGTTCCTCAGCCAAAAGCAATTGGTGATATAATTTTAGTTGACTGGGGAGCTAAATATGGTGGATATTGCTCTGACAATACAAGAACAATGGTTTGCTCAGAAAAACAACAGGAAATATTTGATATTGTAAAAGAATCTCATGATAAGGCAATTAAAGCAATAAAACCTGGAATCAAATGCTGTGAAATTGACAAAGTAGCTAGGGATATAATATCTGAATATGGTTATGGTGATAAGTATATTCACTCAACTGGACATAGTTTAGGGTTGGATATTCATGAAACTCCTTCCTTTTCAGCTAAAGATGAAACAATAATTGAAAAAGGAATGGTTATAACTGTAGAACCTGGAATTTATCTTGAAGGAGATTTTGGTGTAAGGCTTGAAGATACTGTAGCTATTGATAATAAAGCAAGGATTTTAGGTAACCTTCCAGCAATAATTGAATAGTCATGTATTTTTGATTTTCCAGATAACTGAGAGTTTATATTATTTGTTCTCTTATTTATTCTTATGAAAATCAAATTAATTTCTTTATTTTCAGATTTTTACCAAAATAAAGCATCTGAAAAACATTTATCTAAAATTCAAGAATTTTTATTTGTTTCAGGAATTTTTACAGAAGCATATGAAATTTTAGCTATTTTAACTTTTTTAATTTTACTTTTAGAAATTGCTTTTATTTTAACTATTTTTATTTTGAATGTTCCTACTTTTGTATTAGCTATTCCTTTTTTCATTATTCCTGCTTTCATGATATATTGTTTTATGAAACAAGAAAAAAGAGCAGCAGATGTAGAACGCTCAGCTCCAGACTTTTTAAGACAACTGGCTTCAATGCTTCAGGTTGGATTAAGTTTTGAAAGTGCTATGGATGATATTTCAAAATATGGTGAAGGTCCACTTTATGATGAAATGAGAAGAACGCTTCTTGAAATAAAAATTGGAAGAAACTTTGATGAAGCATGGATTTCAATGAGTAATCGCCTAAACTCAAAAGAGCTTGAAAGAGTGTTTACCATAATTTTAGATGGTAGAAAAAGCGGTTCCAGTTTAGCAGATGTAATAATGGATATCTCAAATGATTTAAGGGATATTTTGGCACTTAAAAGAGAGAGAAAATCCTCTGTAATGATGGCTGTGATGTTTTTAATAATTGCAGCTATAATAGCCAGTCCATTTTCTTTAGGAATGGTTTCGGTTTATGGGGGATTTATGGAAAGCTTTGGAAAAACTTCAGAAGTCATTACCTATGCTCCAATTGCAGGGCAATGTTATCTGGTTATTCATTCCTTTTTAATAGGGATTATAATGAGTCTTGTAATGTATGGTGAGTTTAAAAAAGGGATAAAATTTGCAATACCTCTTGTTTTTGTCTCTTATGGAATTTATTTTGTAATTTCAAGTTTTGGATCATCAATATTATTTGGTATGTGATAGAATGGATAATAAAGCTCAGGCAGCCGCAGAATTTATATTAATAATTGGTGGAATTATTGTAATCGTTATGGTGCTATTAATCGCATATAAAAATTATCTAAATGATTTATCTAGTGAAATTAACTCAACAGAAGTGCAAAATTTAGATAATGCAATAAATGGAATGATGGAATATTTTAAATAGAACTGAAATATAATTGAAAAATAAGGTGATAATGTGGACATGCTAATTAATGGGAATAAAATAGCTGGTGATGATTTATTTGAAGTAAAAAATCCCTATAATGGTGATGTGGTAGACACTGTGCCTATTGCACACTTGCAGGATGTTGATTTAGCTATTGAATCTGCAGTTAAAGCTAAAAAAGCAATTGCTGAAATGTCTGCTTTTAAAGTTTCAAATAAATTATATGAAGTCTATGAAAAATTAAAAGAAAATAAAAAAGAATTAGCAAAACTATTAACTTTAGAAGTGGGTAAACCAATAAAAGAATCATTGGTTGAGCTTGACCGTTCAATTGAAACACTAAAGCTATCTGCAGAAGAAGCAAAGCGTATTTATGGTGAAACAGTACCTTTGGATGCAGGTATTAATGGAAAAGGATTCTTTGCTTTCACTCAAAAAGTGCCCTTAGGAGTTGTTGGGGCTATAACTCCATTTAACTATCCACTTAACTTGTCAATCCATAAACTGGCTCCAGCAATAGCTGCAAAAAATACAGTAGTTATTAAACCACCTCTCGATGCACCTTTAACAATAATGAAGTTTGCAGAGCTTGTAGATGAAGTATTTCCAGCAGGTGTAATAAATACAGTTTCAGGCTATGGAACCGAGGTTGGGGATGCATTAGTTACTTCTCCTGATGTTGATAAAATCTCATTTACTGGAAGTGTTGCAACTGGTCTATCAATTGCTAATAGGGCAGGAATGAAAAAGGTTACTTTGGAATTAGGTGGAAATGATCCATTAGTTGTTCTTGGCGATGCAGATGTTGATGAAGCAGTGTTAGGTGTAATGAGAGGAGCATATCTCAATGCAGGTCAAGTATGTATGGGAGTTAAAAGGGTTATTGTAGATAATTCAATAGCTGATGAATTTGTGGAAAAATTAGTTAAAGAAACCTCTAAACTTAAAATGGGGAATCCTTTAGATGAAAGTACAGATGTTGGTCCTTTAATACATGAAAGTGCAGCTATTATGGTTGAAGAAGCTGTTAATAATGCAATTAAAGATGGTGCTGAAGTATTATGTGGTGCTCGAAGGGATGAAACATTTTACAAACCAACAGTCCTTGACAATGTAACTTCAGATATGGATTTAGTTGTAAATGAAACTTTTGGTCCAATAGCTCCAATAATTAGAGTAAATTCAGTTGATGAGGCTATAAAAGAAGCTAACAATACTGATTATGGTCTTAATGCAGGAGTTTATACAGAAAGCTTTAGAAATGGTTTAAGATGTGCTAATGAAATTGAAGCAGGTACTGTATTTGTAAATAAACAGCCTACTTTCAGAACTGACAATATGCCATTTGGTGGCTTTAAAAATAGTGGTACTGGAAAAGAAGGTATTAAATATGCAGTAGAAGAGATGACAAAATCAAAATTAATTGGTTTAAATTTAAGATAGCTGTAAGTTAAATTACAGCTATAACTTTTTATTTAGCGTATAGGTGTACTGTTTTTTCCCATTCGTTATCATAATTGCTTTCAATATCTTTATATTCCATATCTCCAACAGTTATACTTTTATTGAACATTATTGTGTTTCCATCTTTAATTATGATATTGACTGCATCGTACCGGATATTTACAGAATCTAAAATTAATATTTTGCCTTTTAAATCTGTTCCATTAACTGTGTTTTCAAGATTGCCCACATGGTTTCCATCATTAATCAATTCTGCAATAATCTGGTATTCAATATTATTTTTAATAACATTTCCGCTATATATATTATAAGCTGAAACCCAGTGGTATTTATCTTCAGGTATTTCAGGTTCTAGACCATACCTTAAAAGCACCCCAGCAGCAGCTCCATAAGTAGGGCTAGAACTTGGACTATCAAGGTAATATCCTACGTCATCTAATTCTACGTTAATCCCTTTCATTTCTTCATTTATGATATAACCTGCAACGATTATTATTAAAACTATAATAATTCCTAAAATGATTTTATACATTTTTTTGCTTAACATTTAATGCACCATATTTTTCTTTTAAAAAGACATGTATATAAAATGTATAATTTATGTTTATTAATTATTTATTATATCTTTTTTTTTTTATTTAATGTTAAAATTAAATGGGGAAATTGTTAAGTTATTTCTTTAAAAATGCTTCAACTAAATTACGTGTTTCATTAAGAGAGTCCATAGGAATCCCTTTAGGCATTTCACCAAGTTCGCCATCAACTTCTTTTAAAATACTTCCATTCATACCTAAAAACATTCCTTCACTAGTTGTATCCATAAAAGTCTGTGGTGGCAAAAGGGATACTCCAACACGGTTTCCTTCTTTTACATTTAAATCATTAGTAACAACAGTAATAGCTCTTTTTCCAAGATTTACATTACAAATCATAAGAGAGTCTGCTTTTGGATGTTTCATTACGCTCATGATTTCTCCAACTTTAATGTCAATACCCATAATTGGATCATTTATTGGACCTAGAGCTAGTCTGTCTTTAAGACCTAAGATTGAATCAATGAAAAATCTTACTTTAGCTATATTTTCTATTGTCTTGTCTCTGTCTTCTTTAGGAGCACCATTTAAGAATGTTTTATTCCAGTCAGGACCTCCAAGATATTCAATAATTTTTTCAGCTTTTTCAGTTAATGCAGCAACATCTGGGGAGTTTGGTAAGTCATCTCCTTCAAGATATGAGTAAAGTAATGATTGAAAATCACTGTTCATTGTTTTTCCCATTTCGATGGCCATCTTTTTATTCCAGTTTCCTCTAAAAGATGCAGTTGGAATTAAATTTAAATATACTTCTCTTGCTTCATTAGCTACTAAAATTCTATAATCTTTACTAGTGTCCCACAAATTATTGGCTCCTTTTTTTATTCAATTTAAGTAAATATTTATTAATTTCAATTATTATAATTTTTTAATACATAAACTATTTATATTAAACTAATTAAAATTATATATAATTATTTAAAATAAATTGATGGATTTATTTTAGTGTATTAAAGGGGATTAATACCCTGTGTGGTGTAAAAATGGTTAAAGTTTCAAGTTTATATGATTTAGATATTTATACAGTTACTGGACATTATGTGGGTAGAGTTGCTGATGTTGTTCTCAATATTAGGTTAGGAACTATCTCTAAATTACAAGTTAGGGCTATTGAACATGAAAAAAAACAAGTAGGATTCATTGATGCACTTAGAGGCGGTTTTAATATGGGTCCTGAAAATGAGGATTCTGTAAGAACCTTTAAAAACGATTTATTAACTATTGATTTTGATAAAGTTCAAGCTATTGGGGACATTATGTTAGTTAACAATAGGGATATTAGAAAAGTAAAACAAGAACCACAAATCCCTGAGGCTGTTGTACCTCAACCTACCCCAGAGCAACCAGAAAAAGAAGCTAAAGTTTCTGAACAGAAAAAATTCTAGTTAAATAACCTTTTTTTATTTCTTTTTTTTACTTTTCATTTTTCTTAATATAAAGATTAAATTTATTTTTAGTGATTAACAATGAAAGTTGGACTTATTGGCTGTGGAGCTATTGCTAATATAATTGTAACAAGCACTCTTGATGATGAAAATATTGAGATTACTCATTTCTTTGATAATGATGTTGAAAGAGCAGAGAATTTGGCATCTATTGCTAATGGAATAGCTGTTATTGACTTTGACAAGATGGTTAGGGAAGTTGACTTGGTTTTGGAATGTGCTTCCCCAAGTTCTGTTGTTGAATATGCTCCAAAAGTATTGTCTAGTGGAAGAGACATGATTATTATGAGTATTGGGGCTTTAATGGATAAGGAATTCTATACTTCCATTAGCAAAATAGCTAAGGATAATAATTCCAGAGTGCACTTACCTTCAGGTGCTGTTGTTGGATTAGATGGTCTTAAAGCAGTATCTAACTTTAATCTACATGAAGTTAATCTTGTAACACGCAAATCCCCTAAATCTTTAGGCCGTGAAATAGATAAAGAGGAAGTTTTATTTGAAGGAAAAGCATCTGATGCAGTTAAGGAATTCCCATATAACATAAATGTGGCAGCTACTATAAGTTTGGCATGTAATATGGATATTAATGTTAAAATAATTGTAGATCCAAATGTTGACAGGAATGTTCATGAAATCTCAGCTATTGGTGACTTTGGCGAATTTAAGACAATTACTATGAATTATCCTTGTGCTGCAAATCCAAAAACCAGTATGTTAGCTGCATTATCTGCAATTAATTTACTTAGAAGCTTTAATGAAACTATTTCAGTTGGATTTTAAAATGAAAGAATATGAGATTTATTCTGATTTAAAAACCCCTGTTGGTTCAAATATTATTGTAAGGTTAGATGGTAGAGGTTTTCATAAATTAGCTAAGGATTTAAACCTAAAAAAACCCTATGATTTAAACTTTTCAAAATTAATGGGTGATGTATGTGAAGACCTTTTTAAAGAGTTTTCACCATTATTCATATATACTTTTTCTGATGAAATCAGTATTGTTTTAGATGATGTTCCATTTAATGGCCGTGTTGAGAAAATAAACTCAGTACTTGCAAGTTTTACATCAGCTTCTTTTCACCTACATTTAAATAGCTATTTTAATTCCATTAACCGTCCAATATCTTTTGACAGCCGCATTATTCCAGTTAATGTTAATGACTTGCCTAAATATTTTAAATGGAGGCAGGATGAAGCATGGAGAAACTGTGTTAATGGTTATGGAATATGGGCTTTAAAGAAAAAATATTCTCCTAAAACAGCTAATGAAAAGATTCATGGACTAAAAAATCATGAAATTCATGAAATGCTATTTAAAGAAGGTATTAACCTTAATGATGTAGATGTCTGGAAAAAAAGAGGAATAGCTATCTATAAAAAACAGGGTAAAATTTATAAAGATTTAAACATTCCAATTTTCAGCGATACTTTTTTTAAGGATAACAGTATAATTTAGAGTTGGTGATTTCAGATGGGCTTTTTTTCAAAAATATTTGGAAATAAACCAGAAACTTTTGATAATGTAAAGGTTGACCGTGAAGTTATTGACTCAATGATTTATTATTCAAAAGAAGCATACCCTAGAGAGTTCCTATCTCTTTTAGAGGGTAAAATTGTGGATAATACATTATATGTTCTTGGTTTGATCTTTTTACCTGGTGAAACATGTGATACTGGTGCAGTTTTACATGATTATATGATTCCTCCAACTTTGAAGTACTGGGGAACAGCACACTGCCATCCAGGACCTAGTGCAAGACCATCTGATGCAGACTTAGCCACATTTTCAAAACAGGGTGTTTTTCATTTAATTCTATGTCTTCCATACTCTCAGGAAACCTTTATTGGCTATAACAAACATGGAGAACTAATGGAGTTTGAAGTTGGAGATTATAGTTATTTAAAAGATAATGAAAATCTTGATGAATATTTCTATGAAGATGATGTTCTTGATGATGGTGAAGAACTTAAACCTGGATTCTTTGATGATGAAGAAGAGTTTAATCGTGAATTTAACAGTATTGAAGAAACAAATCCTAAAATGGGGTCTGTAATTCTTCCTGATTTTGATGAAAAAAGAGAACCTCAAAATGTGGTTAAAATCAATGTAGAAATTGATGAAAATGGTAATTTAAAAATTACTGATTTTAAAAAAAGAAAATAAAAAAATAAAAAACAATATCTTTTTTGTTTTGGTGAAATAATTTATTGTTTTTTATTATAATTCAAGTCCAACAGCACCAAATACATTATCTAATGCTTGGATTTCTTTAATAACGTCTTTTGGAATTTCTTTGTCTAAAGTTAGAATCATAATAGCTTCGCCGCCTTTTTCATCTCTTCCAACTTGCATAACTCCAATATTTACGTTATGTTCTCCTAATTTTGTGCCAATTTTACCAATACTGCCTGGAACATCTTCATATTTAGCAATAAACATATGGCCTTCAGGTTTTACATCTACCCAGTAGTCATTTACTTTTAAGATTTTGCTGTCATGTAATTTGGTTCCTTCAGCAGAGAATTTATCGTTTTCAGTTTTTCCAGTTACTTTGATTAAGGAGTCGTATCCTTTACCATCATCTCTTCTGCCTTCAGTTACAACAATGCCTCTGCTTTTAGCTACTAATTGTGCATTAACTGCATTAACTGGGCTTCCTAAGATTGGGTTTAATACTCCTTTTAAAACAGTTCTGGTTAACATTTCAACATTTTCAATTTCAGATAAGTTTCCGCCGTAGATGATTTCAATCTCTTTGATTTTACCGTTTACAGCTTGGGAAATGAAACTACCTAATTTTTCACATAAATCAACATATGGAACTAATTCTGCATAGGTGTTTGAGTCCATACGGGGCATGTTTAAAACATTTTGTGGAGTTGAACCGTTAATTAATTCAATAATTTCATCTGCTACGATGATAGCTGCATCTCTTTGTGCTTCTTTGGTAGATGCTGCAATATGTGGAGTTAAAACAATATTGTCTAATTCAAATAATTTGCTGTCTTCTGCTGGTGGTTCTTCTTCATATACATCTAAAGCTGCTCCACCAATTTTATTATTAACTAATGCATCGTATAATGCTTCTTCGTCAATAATTCCTCCACGAGCACAGTTTGCAATAAATGCAGTGTCTTTCATCATTTCAAATTCATCAGTGGAAATTAAATGTTTAGTTTCTGGAGTGAGAGGTACATGTATTGTAATAAAGTCAGATCTTTTCAATACACTTTCTAAATCAGTTAATTCAACACCCATCTGTGCTGCTACTCCTTCTGGAAGGTATGGGTCGTAAGCTATTGTATCCATTTCAAATGCTTTACATCTGTTAATTACTTGGGATCCAATTCTTCCCATTCCAATTACACCAAGAGTTTTTTTCCTTAATTCAACACCCATGAATTTTTTCTTTTCCCATTTGCCTTCTTTAACAGATTTATCAGCTATTGATAATTTACGAGCTAAAGTTAATAAAAGCCCCATGGTATGTTCTGCTACAGTAATTGAAGTGGATTCTGGTGAGTTAACAACCATAATTCCTTTTTCAGTAGCTGCATCTAAATCAATGTTATCTACACCTACACCAGCTCTTGCAATTATTTTTAAGTTGTCAGCTTTTTCAATTACTTCTCTTGTGACTTTTGTTCTACTTCTTACGATAATTCCTTCGTATTCATGTATTGTTTCTAATAATTCTTCAGGAGTGATGTCAGTATTAACTACAACATCTGCATGTTCCTTTAAATTTTCAATACCTTTTTCATTGATTGCATCTGCAATAAGTACTTTCATTATTTCACCATTTTACGATAATTTCTCTTTTTCTAACTGTAGAAAACTATTTAATTAACTACATTAATATTAAATATTAATAAAGAAATATTAGTTAAAGATATATATTTCTTTATATTTAAAATATATGAAAATTTATAGGGGTAATTTCTATGGTTTCTGTTAATGAATTTCCAATTTCAACTGCAAATGATATTCCAGGTTTCAGAATCATTGAAACAAAAGGATTTGTATATGGTTTAACTGTTAGAAGTAGAGGATTTGGTGGGCAAGTAGCTGCTGGTTTACGTTCTCTTGTTGGTGGTGAAATCAAAGAATATGTTTCTATGATGGAAAAAACTAGAAGCGATGCATTAGAAAACATGATGCAGCATGCTCGTGAATTAGGTGCAAATGCAGTTATTGCTGCTCGTTATGATTCAAATGAGATTTCTGGGGAAATGCAGGAAATTTTAGTTTATGGAACTGCAGTTGTAGCTGAAAAAATAGAATAAATTAGGGTGTTTTCAATTTTTAATGAAAATATAACTATTAAAGATAAGACAATTCCTGAAACTATCTTAGGTTATGCACCTTTAATTGCTGAAGCTCATTTTGGCCACAGATCAAGATTATATGAACTCGACTTATCTAGAAATCCTGAAAATATAGCTAAAGTTATTATTGAAGCTTATAATAATGGAGCCCGTGCTATAAACCTGGTAAATAATGAAAATCTTCTTAAAGGGTTTGATATAGCTATTGAAAATGGATGTGATATGAAGGTAATAGCTACTATTGGTAAATCTGATGTTGATTATAGAATGCCTAATTACGAAGTGGCAAAAGAAGTAGATTGGGAAGATGATATTGAATTATTCCTAAAATATGACACTTCAGCTATGTTAGTTGATGAATTTATAGTGGATGGCTATGACTGGGATTTAACAGCTGAAATCCTTTCAAAAATAAATGAAACAGGGGCAGTATCTGGTATAATCACATCATTTCCATTTAGAACAACAGAAGAACTTAAAGATAATTTAGATACTTCTCTATTTGATTTATATATGGTTCCAATTAATAAAGTAGCTTATATGATGGATTGTCCAGATTTATTAGAAGAACATAGAATAAAACTTAAAGAAACATTAGAAAGTTTGGATAAAATAATAATAGCTTCAAGAATATTTGCAACTGGCATTCTGCAGCCAAAAGAAGCTTTTGAATTTATTAATAATTTAGACTATGTTAGTGGAATCACATTTGGAGTAGCTAGTGAAGAAGAAGCTAGTGATGATTTCTCTATCTTAAATGAACTTTAAATCTTTTTTTTTGAAATTAGGAAACCTCATGGGAAAAAGTAATAAAGAACAGGTTTCCTAATAATACTTTTTATAGGAGCTAGATTATCTATTCAAATTAACAAAATAAGAAAAATTATTAAGGGTTTTTTATAGGTTATAAAAGGCTATTTTTATTACACTTAATTGGAGTATGTATCTGAGTTTAGATTAATATAATTTTGTTTTTTTTTATAGATTTTAAAAGAGTTTTTTAGAATAGTAGTTACTTTAATTTTTTATTTAATTCCACAGATTTAAATGTTAATTTAGTAAATTCTTCATAAAATTCATCAGATACATTATCTAATCCCATTATTTTCTCCCATTTTGAATTTATTTTTTCAACTACATGGATTGTTTCTTTTCCTTTGGATGTTAATGTTAATTCATACTGTCTTTTATCATTATCTGATTTTTCACGTTTAATCAATCCATTTTTTTCTAATTTTTTAACGGCTTTTGTTATTGCACCTTTGGTTAAATAGAATCCATCAGATAAATCTTTTTGAGATAACTTATCTTCTTCATATAATCTTGATAAACATAAAACATGAACTAAATTTAAATCATATTCTGATAATAGATTATTTAGATATTTTTTATGATTTGTATGGAAAATAAATAATAAATCACCTAATCTATTGGGGTTATATAGATTAATATCTTCAGAGCTCATTTAAACACCAATATTAATTTTGTAATTATTGTTTTAAAAATTGATTGTAAATACAGTTTATTCTTTACAAAAGGTAATATTGACTTTCACAGCTTTGTTTATTTCTAATACATAAACTGTGGTTCACTTCAGTTATTATTACAAATCAAAAAAAAGTTAAGGAAAGGATTTAATATTCGTAAAATCCTTTTCCTGCACTGATTCCAAGTTCTCCTTTGTCAATTTTTTCTTTAATTAATTTAAGTTTTTTTGCTTGTATTGAATTTGGATCTTTTGCTTCTGGCACCATTGAAGCAATATTATACAATGTTGTAAGACCAACAATATCAATTATGTGGAATGGTCCTGCTGGTGCACCAGTTGCTAACATCCATGTTTTATCAATTGTTTCAGGATCAGCTACTTCATTTGCCCATAGATGAGTTGCTGCTTCTAAAAATGGAACTAAAAGTGAATTTAAGATATAACCTGGTTGTTCTTTTTTAACTTCTAATGGAATCATGTTAATATCTTCAGCAAATTTTACTACTTCATCAAAGTATTTCTGTTCGGTTCCAGCATGTCCCATAACTTCTGCAGTATTGTTTTTCCAAATGGAATTTGCAAAATGTAAACAGAGGTATTTTTCAGGCCTTCCTGTATATTCTGCAAATGTTGATGGAAGCAAGGTTGATGAATTAGTAACAAGTATTGTTTTTTCAGGCATATATTTAGCTAATTCCTGGTAAAATGCTATTTTCTCTTCTGGAATTTCAGCTATTGCTTCAATTATTAAATCAGCATCTTTTGCCGCTTCTTCATAACTTGTTGTTAAAGTTATGCTGCCATATGCATTCATCACTTGTTCTTTTAGTTCTTCAATTTTTTCATCAGAAATGTCTTCTTTTTTAATTAATCCTCTACAATATGCCATTTCATTTGTTTTCATTGTTTCAAGATCTTCAAGATAGGCATTTTTGAATTTTTCAAGTTTTGCTTTTGTTCTTTCTATTGATCCTTCACTTCTAAGCCAAATAGTAGTGTCAAATCCACAGTATGCAGATTGTAGTGCAATTTGACTTCCAAGTACTCCTCCTCCTGCTACAACGACTTTTTTTATACTCATCTTTATTCACCTTCTATAAAAATAGTATACTTTTAAACTATATGGTATACTTGTAAACTAATTTTATAGTATGTAATATATAACTTTTTTCAAAATTTTCTGAATATGTGAATATTTCATTCATTGTAAAACACTTGCTTGTTTAGAGTATTGTATCTCTATTGGTCATATGAATCATTATCTTTTATTCTTTTAACTAAGAATTTTTTAGTATTTAATTTAAAATCATAATTTTTTTCAGGAATTGTGGTTTTGTCTTAATATTTTTCACTATGATTATTTATATATTGATTATTTTCAATTTAATGTATTTTTTAACTTTCTTTTATAAAAAATAGGGTATTTTTAGCAATGTTTATATTATATTAAAGCCAAATTTAATTTTTAACAAAGAAATTCTTTTTGTGTCTTTGTTGTTTTTAAATTATATTTAAAAGGAGTTAAGATATGAATAAAATAGTGATACTTAGTGCATTATTTTCTATTTTTATCTGTGTTGGATGTGTTTCAGCAGAAGAATTGCAAACTGATGCATTAACTATTGAAAACTATGGTTATTCTTCTTCTGATGGTGATGTAATCACATCTAATGGATTGGAAGATAATAGCTTAACTGATGATAATGCAGGGGAAAGTAAGAGTAATAATCCAATTACAAATTTTGAAGAATTGGAAACAGCAATTTCTCAAAGTAATGGAACTTTGATTCTAAATTCTGATGTTACTAAAGATTCCTCTGAATTTGATAAATATAAAGATGGAATTGTTATCAATAAGGATATTACAATTATTGGTAATGGTTTTACAATAAATGCTAATAATGATGGACGTATATTCTTTTTAAATTCTGGTTTTACCTTAACCTTGATTAATATTACCTTGGCCAATGCTCATGTTTCCTTAGATGGGGGTAATGATGTAAGGCAAGGTGGAGCTATCTATACTGATGGTGGAAATATAATCATATCTAATTCTCGTTTTTCTAATAACTCTGTTGATTTAGATGGAAAAGGTTATGGTGGTGCTATTTATGTTAGTAATGGTAATTTAAATATTACAGATTCTCAATTTGATAATAATAAGGGAAGACAAGGTGGAGCTATTTCATTAGATGATTCTACTGCATGGATTAGCAATACTCTTTTTTCTGAAAACATGGGGAATTACCATGCTGCTGCCATTAACAGTGATCATTCTGATTTAACTGTTTTAAATTCTACTTTTTCTTTTGGAAAAACTGGAATGAGTGATGGTGCTGGAATTTATGTAACTTATGGAAATCTATTTGTTGAAGCAACAAAATTTTTAAATAATACTGCATCAACTTATGGAGGCGCTATTTACAACAGTAGAGCAAATTCCATTATTAAAAACTGTATATTTGATGGAAACTATGCAGCACAAGATGGTGGAGCTGTCTACAACTATTATGGGAATATTGACATTATAAATTCTATATTTTCCCACAACACTGGATATTATTATGGTGGAGTAATTTATACTTATAATGGTATAATAAACATTAAAGATTCCACATTCTCAGATAATATTGGATTTTGGGGTGGAGTGATTTATAATACAATTACAAAAATGACTATTTCTAACTCAAGCTTTTATAATAATAAAGCAATGTGGGGCGGAAATATGGCTTCTGTAATAGTTAACACTGGTAACTTAACAATTAAAGATTCTATTTTTGAAAATAATACTGCTGATACCAATGGTGCAATTTATAACATAGGAGATGTATTAATCAGTAATTCCATTTTTAAAAACAATGTTGCTTCTGATGGCAATAATATTATTATGAATGATAATGGAAATAAGAATGGAACCATGACAATTATTGATTCTACATTTGAAAATACTATTGGAACTGGTAATATTATTTATAATGCAAATGCAGCTAATCTTATAATGAAAAATAATAGGATTATATCAAATGACATTTCTTTAGAAAATGATGGTGCTGTTAGCCTATTTAACAATTCTATGGATTCTAAAGAATCCTATGATATTCTTAACAATGGTGTCATTAATTCTGAAGTTATTTTAACTTATCATAATTCCAGCACTAGCATAAATGAGGAAGTCACTCTTAAAGCTAGTTTAACTGACGATGCTGGAAACATCATATATTCTGATAGTGGTTTAGACTTTAATGTTGATAATATGTTGGTTAACACCACTTTTGCAGATGGATTTTATGAAGTAACATACATTCCTAAAGCTACTGGATCATTTGTTTTATCTGGTAACTATTCAAAAGGAAGCAATGTAACTGTTAACAATGGTGTATTAACTGTAAACAAGAAGAATTTAACTATTGCTGTAAATGATACTGATTTTGTTTATGGTGTTGGTGGTGAAGTTGAGATTGTAGCTGATGCACCTATTAATGGTACAGTGTCTGTTGATTTTAATGGTAAAACTTTTGATGTTGAGCTTGTTGATGGTAAAGGTTCTTTTACTGTTGGTGGTGATGTAACTCCTGGTGAGTATCCTGTGTCTGTTGAGTTTGCTGGAAATGATGTGTATGCTCCTGTGGCTGTTAATTCTAGTTTAACTGTTTCTTATGGAGATATTGATTTGGATATTTCTGTTTCTGTTGATAAAGAAACTGTTGATAAAGGGGTTAGTGTCACAGTCACTGTTGTTGTTAAGAATAATGGTGATAAGGTTATTGCATATTTAAATGGCAAGCTTGCTGATTCTTTTAAATTAGTTTCTGTTGATGCTTCTAAAGGTACATTTGATTCAGATTCTGGCCTTTGGTATATTGGTCCTTTAGGTAGTGGTGAGTCTGTTTATTTGATTTTAACTTTGGAGGCTATTAATGTTGGAATTAATGATGAGGAATTTGTTATTTTTGTAAATGGCACTGATTTCAACAAGTCTTCTTCAGTGTCTATTGAAGTTCAGGATAACAAAACAGATTCTAACAGTACTGATGTTGATAAGAATTTAACTTTTACTGTAAATGGCACTGATTTTGTTTATGGTGTTGGTGGTGAAGTTGAGATTGTAGCTGATGCACCTATTAATGGTACAGTGTCTGTTGATTTTAATGGTAAAACTTTTGATGTTGAGCTTGTTGATGGTAAAGGTTCTTTTACTGTTGGTGGTGATGTAACTCCTGGTGAGTATCCTGTGTCTGTTGAGTTTGCTGGAAATGATGTGTATGCTCCTGTGGCTGTTAATTCTAGTTTAACTGTTTCTTATGGAGATATTGATTTGGATATTTCTGTTTCTGTTGATAAAGAAACTGTTGATAAAGGGGTTAGTGTCACAGTCACTGTTGTTGTTAAGAATAATGGTGATAAGGTTATTGCATATTTAAATGGCAAGCTTGCTGATTCTTTTAAATTAGTTTCTGTTGATGCTTCTAAAGGTACATTTGATTCAGATTCTGGCCTTTGGTATATTGGTCCTTTAGGTAGTGGTGAGTCTGTTTATTTGATTTTAACTTTGGAGGCTATTAATGTTGGAATTAATGATGAGGAATTTGTTATTTTTGTAAATGGCACTGATTTCAACAAGTCTTCTTCAGTGTCTATTGAAGTTCAGGATAACAAAACAGATTCTAACAGTACTGATGTAGATACAGATGATAGTAATCAATCTGATGATAATCAATCTGATGAAAGTATTCAATTTGATGAAGAAATTATTGGTAATGATGGATCTTATAATGGCTACATCTTGAATTCAAATAACATTTATTCATCTGTTGAAAAAACTGGTAATCCAATTTTATTGTTGTTATTGGTTTTACTTGCTTTACCATTTGTTAGAAGATTTAAAAAATAGATTATGAGATAGCTATCTAGCTATTTCACTTTTTTTATTATTTTTATTTTATAAACTGGGCTGTCTATCTTTTTTTAGTTTAGTGAAGATGCTTTTAATTGCACTTTATTGTAATGGCTTAAGAAATTAACAATCAAACTCAGTTAACCTATAATGTATATCTTATTTATGAAATGAAATAATTTCTTATGGTTTTCCATTCAAAAGAGCAGAAGTTTTCAATAAATTAATGGGGAGATAAGATTTATAGAATATTATGATGCAGATATTCTAGAATCATGATGAAATAGTTAGGATATAATCATATTTTTTTTAATTCAACAGATAAATTATATTAATTTAATAAAACAACTTTTAACTAGTTATAAAATATTTTTTTTCTGGTGAGATTAATGATTTCAGAGAATGGTTGGAGTTGGAAAGTTAAATTTGCAGTTGTCATGCTAATTATAGCTGTCCTATTTTTTGCTTCAAGAATTGTAGTGTCTGGAGATCCTGAGGAAGTTATTTCCTATCTTTGGAAGCAAATTGGTTTTATTCCTATTAATATAATTATTGTGGCATTTTTAATTGACAGTATTATGAGCAAAAAGGAACATGAAGCTATTTTAGAAAAAATTGACATGATTATGGGTACTTTTTTCACTAAAATGGGAAATGATTTAATTTATATTATCAGTCAAAAAAATGAGTATAAACATGATACTAAAGATTTTGAATCTCTTAGGGATTGGGATAATAAGGACTATAAACATAAATTAAAAGAATTGAAAAAACACCCTGCTGAGTTCAAGATAAGTCTCAAAGGTGAGGAAAGAGCTGAATTTTTAAATGAAGTCTATGGTATTGTCCATAAAAACCAGGATTTTCTTATTAATCTAATTGATAATCCTAATTTGCTTGAAAAAGATGAGTTTTCTGGTTTGCTTTTAGCGTTGCTTCATTTAGATGAAGAACTTTCAAGAAGGAAAGATTTATCAAATATCTGTGATACTGACTTTAACCATTTAATGGGAGATATTGGAAGAGTATATGGTCACTTGGTCTATGAATGGGTTTACTACTTAAGATACTTAAATAAATTTTATCCTTACATGATTTCATTAGCTATACGTACTAATCCATTTGACTGCAAGGCGGAAGTCTGTGTTTTGGAATAAATTCCTTCTTTTTTTTTAATTTTTTTATTAAATAATAAATTTATAAATTAACAGTCAAAAACCCTGATGGTGGTTATTAGTAGGGTATGGTTATCATTATTTTTTTAAAAAAAAGTTTTTAGAAGTGTATTAGCTACTTCTAATTATTTTATCACTTCATATTCATCAAAAGGAACATAATTTAAGTGTTCAAATTCTGCATTTAAACTTTCAAGTCCCTCTTCAAGATCTTTAATGTTTTTATTTGAAGGCTTTTTACCTGTAAGCTGTAAATATTGGCGTGGAGTAATTTTACAGTATTCACATTCAAAGTTACAGCATCTGTCCTGTTCTTCACAACCATAGCCTTCTGCATTTTCATCAGTTCCAATTACAATCTCTGTCATAAATTCAGGAACACGGTCATCTGGTGCAAACATAGCTATCTTTTGGCTGTATCCGCAAACACCAATAGCTTTCTGACCTCTAAAGTTACAAATCCATTTAAGAGGATAATCTTTCAAACCTTCAATTTTTAAATCTTCAACCATAATACCACTTAGTTTTCTTTTCTTTCTTTGATTAATTTTAATAATTCTGAGGATTTTTCAAATTCCTTAAGTTCCCATGATTTAATTACAGGAATATCTCCAAGAGATTCACTTATCTTTTCATTGTTTATGATAAATACAGGCTCGGAAGATGTAATTAGGGATAAATCTTTTAGGGGAACTGCCATTTTTGTTAATAGTTTTTCATTCCTGTTTTTTTCGATGTTAGCTATTAATGGAGAATTCTTTTTACTTTCTTCCATTTTAGCAGCTGCATCAAAAGGACTTTTATTTGTAGGAACAACATTGTAACCTAACTTGGAGAGATAATCTGTTTCCTCTCCGCTTTTATTGTATTTTATTGTCTCATCATTTTCAGGAGGTTTTAGTATATCTATGTCAATGGTAATTTTTGTATTTAAAATCTCTTCAAGAAGCATTGCAGTTTCAGTATTTGCTTTTACAATACCATTTTCATATTTATACATTGTTGCTCTTGATACATGTGCTAAATCAGCTAAATCTTTTAAAGATAAGGAATATTCATCTCTGTACTGTCTTAAAACATTTCCATCAATTTTTACAAAGTATCCTCCTCTGTCTGCAATAATTTCTGGAAATTCTTTATATCTAATTATGTTTTTAAGAGTTTCAATCCCAATGGTTGGAATATCATATCTCTCATAGATTACTCCTTCTTCTAATTTTCCATTTCTGGATTTTTCACCAATTATTAAAGGAGATGCTAAGAAGATATTAGCTAACTGCTTCATTTCTTCCGCATTTTTTTCATTAACACTATCAATATTTTTAAATGTTTTTAAAAGTAGAATTAGAAGTTTTTTTCTGGCTACAATGTCAAATGAACCGTGATCATAAATATTAGATGTTTCAAAACCTTCTGATTTTAAAAAACTCTCTAATTCTTGAATCATATTATTTCTGTTGCGCATTGAACCAACCTCTATATTAATATCTTTTATTATTATATTAATAGAACAACTTATTTTATATAATTTTTTTTAATTTAAATTAAATATTATAAAATTCATATCAATAAAAAGGTGATTATAATTAATATTCTTTATGTAGGTATAGATGATACTGATTCTCCAGATGGTATGTGCACTACTTTTCTAGCTAGTGAAATTATCAGCAAATTAAAAGATAATGGCATTGAATTAATTGATCTTCCTCGTTTAATAAGACTTAATCCCTTTGCAAGACATAAAACAAGAGGAAATGGTGCTGTCAGTTTTAAAATCCCCTTGGATGAAAAAACAGATTTAGCTAAAAAGATTATTCTTGATGAAGTGGAAAGACTAGCTATGTTTGACTGTGATAATACTAACCCTGGAGTTATTTTCTATGATGGTGAAATAACTCATGAAATGGTTGATTATTCATTTAGGGCAATTTACTCTTTTATAACTATAGATGGAGCAGAAAGTTTTGCAGAAAGTATTGGGGCTGAAATACACAAGTTCAAAAAAGGAAGGGGGATTATTGGTTCACTTGCAGCTATTGCACTTCCACTTGAAGATTTTACCTATGAACTCCTAGCATATAGGATAGCTGAAAATTATGGAGAACCAAGAAATATTGATTATGATTCAGTTTATGAAATGGATAAGGAAACATTTCCAGACACTTTTGAAAATATTGATTATAATGAGGGCTACATTGCCATTGAGCCTAAAACACCATGTCCAGTTTTATATGGAATCAGATCCAATAGCTTGGATTCACTTAAAAGGGCAAAGGAAATTGTCAAAGTATTGGAACCTATGCATAGTTATTGTATCTATAAAACTAATCAGCATACTGATATGCACATCCAAAAAACAGAAGATATTGCTTCAATGAAACAGTATGGGTGCTATGAGGTGGTAGGTACAGTTAAAAACACACCTAAAATCATTGATGGTGGGCATATGTTCTTTTATATCTGTGATGGATCTGGTGAGATTGAATGTGGTGCTTATGAGCCTACTAAAAACTTTAGAAAAACAGTTTCCAATTTAAGGCCTGGTGATGTATTAAAATTATATGGTGGTATTGGAGAGCAGAACACATTTAACATTGAGAAATTCCAAGTTCTTGATTTAAATAATATTAAATATGAAAATCCCATATGTGAATGTGGTAAAAGAATGACTTCAGCAGGTAAAAATAAAGGTTTTAAATGTAAAAAATGTGGTCGTAAAATCAAGTCCAGTGAAAAGGTTCCTGTTGAGATACCACGTACTCTTGAAGTTAATAAATTCTATGAAACTCCAGTATCTGCAAGAAGACATCTTGCTAAACCATTATGTCGTATGGATTTGTAATTAAATAATGTTAGGTGATATTATGGGTATTTTTTCAAATAATGAAAGTGAAGTAACTTTTAATAAGGACTGTTCTAAAGAAGAGTTATTGGAAAGTATTTATGAGGATTTGGATAAATATAATAAGCTTCAGTCTGTTGATACTACCTACAACATGATTATGACTAAGTTTAATCTTCTTTTAATGCAAAATGAGTTATTGATTCGTCAAAATGAGGAAATAATAGAAGCACTAAAAGAAATTGTCAAAAAATAAAATTACTTACTTTAAAACTTTTATTTAAATATAAAAAAATATATATTATTTAATAATCTATCAATTGAAGGGATGTAATGTTTTTAAATAATATTTCTAAGTTTATTTCGGCTTATCAGTATGGTCAGGCATCAGATGAAACATTAATTGTTGCTAAGGCTGCTTTTTTAGATTTTATAGGTGTTACTCTTAGAGGATTTAAAGAAAAACCATCACAATATGCTTTAATGACTATGGGTGAAATATTTCAGGGAAATCTTAATTTTGATTTAGAAGCATCAATTATTGGAAAATCTGACAATAAAACTGATGTATTAACTGCGGGTCTTATTAATGGTATTTCAGCACATAGTTTGGAGCTAGATGATGGTCATAGAACTGCTCAAATGCATTTGGGAGCAATTGTTTTTCCAACAGCTATTGCAATTGCAGAAGCTTATGATTTGTCTGGTGAAGAGTTTCTAGAAGCTGTGATTATTGGTTATGAAATTGGGATCATGTTAGGTCAAATTGCAAATCCTCAGCATAGGGATAGAGGTTTTCATTCAACTGGAACTATAGGTACATTTGTTGCAGGAGCTGTTGCATCTAAATTACTGAAACTTGATACTGATCAGATTATCAATGTTTTAGGGTTATGTGGAACTCAGGCTGCGGGGCTTTTAGAATCTGATCATGGTGGAAGTATGGGTAAAGTTTTACATGCTGGAAAAGCAGTATATAATGGTATACTTTCAGCATTCTTAGCTAAAAATGATTTTACTGGAAGTGAATCTATTATTGAAGGTAATGAGGGATTTTTAAACACAATGGTTTATACAAATAACTCTTTAACCAAAAATAATCATAATCTTGAAAAATCTCTAAAAGAGCTTAAAGAGATTAAATTTAGAGATATATACTTTAAAAAATATCCATTTTGCCGTCATTTGCATTCAGCTATTGATACAACCTTAAAGTTACGTTCAACAATTGGTGATGAATATTTGCACATTGAAAGTATAACTGTTAAAACTTATAAAACAGCTACAGAACATAACAATTATTCTCCTAAAAACATAGAACAGCTAAAACAAAGTTTACCCTATGCAGTAGCTATTTCTTTAGTTTGTGGTGAAGTTACTGTTGATAAAATTGATGAGCTAATTAAATATGGTTTATTAGATGCACATTCTGAAGTAACTATTGTTAAACACATTAAAAGTTTAGCTAGTCGTGTTGTATTAGTTTTAGATGAAAAATTAAACAATTTATACCCTGATAAAAGGCCATCTAATATTGTTATTAAATTAGATAAATCCTTTAGAAATGGAATATTCCAGAATATAACTCTTATTCCTAAAGGAGATTATGAAAATCCTTTTGAGCTAAAAGAACTGCTTGAAAAATTCAGAGTATTAAATCCTGATTTTGATGTAAATAATTTAGTTATAATTGATAACATTGAAAAAGAACAGTCTATGATAAAGGTTATAGAAACTCTAAATGGAGGATTATAATGGAGGATACCTATAAATTTTTAGAAGAAATTGGGATAACTAAGACTTCTGAATCATTTGTATCTAATAAAAGATTTAATGATGGTGGTCAGTATCGTTTAGAAGTTCCAGGAATCCAATCTCCTAAAGTAATGAAAGCGTTACTTCTAGAAGCTATAAAAAGAGATATAACTCTACATAGAGTTACTCAAACTAAAGGAATAATGCTTTTAGAGGATAAAGATATTAAAGAAATGGTAGATTTAGCCAGGAGATATGAAGTTGAATTATTTTTATCTGTAGGTCCAAGAGCAACCTATGATACAAGTGCAACGGTTCATACAAAAGAAGGAAGCAGAATTGGATATAGATTAAGGGGTATTGACAATCTTGTTTATGCAATAGAAGATGTAAAAAGAGCAGTTAATCTTGGTGTTCGTGGAATTTTACTTTATGATGAAGGTCTTTTATGGGCTTTAAATAAAATGAGGGCAGAATCATTAATACCTAAGGATGTTCATTTTAAGATGTCTGCACATACTGGACATGGAAATCCTGCTTCAGCCAAATTATTGGAAGAAAATGGTTTGGACTCTTTAAATCCAGTAAGAGATTTGCAGATTCCTATGATTGCAGCTATTAGGCAAGCTATTGACATTCCAATTGATCTACACACTGAAAACCCAAAATCAACTGGTGGTTTTATCCGCCATTATGAAGTTCCTGAAATAATAAAGGTTGCAGCGCCGGTCTATCTTAAAACTGGAGGTTCAGTAGCTGGAACTCACAATTGGGATACTACAGAAAAAGAAGCTATTGCACGTATAAAACAGGTCGCATTAGTAAATAAAATGATTGAAAGATATTATCCAGATGCAATACCTTCACCAAAGGCATCTAAAGACTTAGCAATACCTGATTACTGATTATTATGGATATTATTAATGAAATTTCTAATTCTATTATAAAAGCCAGCACTTCTTTTCCAGAGGATAGAAAAAGAGCTCTTAAGAAAGCTATTGGAAATGAAGATGATGAAAACTCAAAATGGGTTTTAAAACAGGTTTATGAAAACTATGAAGTAGCCAGTGAAAAGAAACTTCCTTTATGTGATGACACTGGAATTCCTCATGTAATTGTTGAAATGGGCTCTGAAAGAGAGCTGTCTGGTCATCTAATAAACAATATTTATGAAGGAATAGCTGATGGTCTTAGAAATCTTCCTGCAAGACCAATGGCTGTTAAGGGAAGTGACAATGAAAGGGTATCTCAAAGTGCAGGTTTGTATGATGATGCTGGAAAAATGGCTCCTGCACCATTTATTATTGATACTGGCAAGGACTTATCCACTTATCAAAGGGAAATAAATCCAGATACTTTAAATCTCCATTTCATTTTAGAAGGGGGAGGGCCTGAAATCCGTGGTAAAACCTACAGGGTTTTTCATAAAAGATTTTACCTTAATGTTTTGGACACTGCAATTCAATGGCTTTCTGGATCTTTGGAAAAATTGGGATGCACACCTTCAATTCCATCAATTGGTATAGGTAGAACACACTATGAAGCATCATCTTTACTTCTTAAATCAGTTGCTTATGGAAACTTGGATAAGCAGTCTGAAATTGAAAATTATGTTTCTTGCGAATTAAATAAGTTAAACATTGGACCTTTAGGCCTTGGAGGAAAAACAACTGTTTTAGGTTCTTTTATTAACATTGGAAACCAGAGAGCCAGTGGTGTTCGTATTGTATCTATCAGGCCTGCATGTTTTGTTGAGCCAAGAGTTGCAACAGTTTCATTATAATTAATTTTATATAATCAATAGTAAGTAATATTATAATATAAATTAAGGATTCGTAATATGAAAGAAAATAGTTTTAAAGTTAATGAACATTCCTTAAAAACAGCTATTTCAAAGGTTGAACCTAATAAAATTGTAACAAGAGGATATAACCAGAGAGATTTAATTGAAAAAATTAGGTATAGTGATATGGTTTATCTACTTCTTAAAGGTAAATTACCTACATTAGCTGAAGGAAAGCTATTTAATCACATTTTAGTTTCTTTTTGTGATCATGGAGCAACTCCACCAAGTACTCAGACTGCTAGATTAATTTCTTCATCTGGATCTCCTTTAAATGCTGCTGTTGCAGGCGCATTGCTTTCATTTGGTCATAAACATGCTGGAGCTATTGAAAAAACAATGGAATTATATCAGTCTAGTATTGATTCTATTAACTTAACTGGAGATGCAGATTTAGACAATACTCAGATTGCCAGTTTAGCTATTGATATTTTCACTGATTACACAAGTAAAGGTGAAAAAATTCCAGGTTTTGGACATAGGTATCATACTGTGGATCCAAGAGCTCAGAAGGTTATTGAACTGGCTATTGAGGAAGGAATGATTGGAAACCATACAAAACTTGCATTAGCTATTGAAGATTTGGTGCATGATAGAAAAAATATCAGGTTAAATATTGATGGTGCTAATGCTGCTTTATTATCTGATTTAGGTTTTACACCTGCATTAGGTTTAGGTGTTTTTATTATTGGTAGAATTCCTGGTTTAATTGCTCATATTAATGAAGAGAATATGGAGGAAGACGAATTTAGAAGATTCTGTGATATTGAGGATATCATATATGAAGGTGCTGGGAGGTAATATTTATGGAATTTATTGATGTTATTAATAAAAGGTATAGTGTTAGAGGATATTTAGACAAAGAAGTTGAAAAAGAAAAATTGGATTATGTTTTAGAAGCAGCTACAATAGCTCCAACAGGAGTCAATAATCAACCATTTAATGTATATGTGATTGACACAAAAAAGAACAAAAATCAGTTAAGTGAAGTTTATGGTGCTGAATGGTTTGTTGAGGCACCTTTAGTTTTATGTGTAACAGCTAAAAAAGATGAAGCATGGGTAAGGCCTTGGGATGGTCACAATATCTATGAAATTGATGCAACTATTGTTATGGACCATATTATTTTAGCAGCTACTGATGTTGGTCTTGGAACCTGTTATATTGGTGCTTTTAAAGAAGATAAAGCTAGGGAATTATTAGCTATTGAAGATGAAAATGAAGTTCCAGTATTATTCACTCCTTTAGGTTATGGAAATGCAGAACCTAGAGATACTCCAAGAAAAGCTATTGATGAGTTTGTAACCTACATTTAAGCGATTTAAATGAAAAAATTATTTATTTTAAAGGCAGTTGATTCTAGAAATATGGAATCAATTGCATCAGACCTTCAGGAAAACAAGTTCAAAGTACTTCAAAGTGATAATAAATTTATTTTAATGAGGAAAAAAAGATATGGAAATACTGTAATTCAGTTGGGATGTTTATTCTTTGCTTTGTTCTTTTTTTATCCATTAATCCTTGTTAATGTGATTTATTTTACATATAGCTTATTATGGAACTCTCCAGCTGTTTTAATAACCACTGAAAATAAGGATATTGAAGGGAATAATTTAGAGTATAATACAATTGAAGAAGTTTTAGAGAAAGCTAATGCTGTTCTATAATTTCATCTACTGTATACTCTTCTATTTTTCTTATAATTAATGGTGTTTTCAATATATTTGAACCATATTCTGATTCTTCACCAATTTTTGCATCAATAAAGATTTTATCGAATAATGGATCACTGAATAACATCATCAAATCAGAATTAAATGAATTATACTCTTCTTGGTAAGAGTCTTCCTTGAATCTAAGCATTGGAATTTCACCAGTCCAAATATCTCCGCCAGGACTGAATTTTTTATCGCTAACTTTACTTTCTTTTATCTCTCCATCAAGGATTACCTGGAAATTTTTATTATGTATTGTCCAAACTGCTCTATCCACTGCAATCACGTAAATTAATTTAATTATGTATATTATTATATACTATAATAAATAATATTAAAGTTAGGTGTTATTTTTTATGATAACTGTTAGAAATATACAAGTTTTAGGAGTAATATTAGCTATTCTATTAATCTATATAGGTGTTTCACCATTTATTGAAGGCGAAACAATAACATTGGACACTATAGCTACCTTAATAATCTTAGTTTTAATAGCTGTGGCTTATCTTATAATTTTGGCTAAACCTCAATGGGCAAAAGCTGTTTTGTTCTTTGAAGGGATAATTATTGGTGTTTCTGGATATATGCTTTTATCTTATCCATATAACATTGGACTTGGTATTGTAGGTCTTATTATTCTTATAATAGCTATTTTAGCATATTTGATGAAATTACCTAAATCATTACTTAAATTCTTTTACAGATAGCTTTTATTTAAATTTCAACAATTCTTTTTATCTCTTTATTTTTTTTAATAAATTCTTGTAATTATATTCTTATTTTTAAAGCTTAGATAAATTAAATAGTAAAAGATATATATTAAGCTAGTTAAAAATATCTTTACCATGGTGATTAATTATGGCAGAGATATCAGAAGCTATCGCAATGATAAAAAAAGCTGAAACTGATGCTGATCAACTTGTTCTTGATTCTGAGCTTCAATCTAAAGAGATGATCTCTGAATCAAAAGTAAAAGCTGAAGAAACTATTAAAGAAGCTAAAGATGCAGCTACAGAAGAAGCTAAAAAGACTGTTTTTGATGCAGAAGAAAAAGCGAAAAATGATGCAAAATCTATTGTTGCTGATGCTGAAACTAATGTTGCTACATTAAAAAATAAGGCAATGGCAAATGTAGATGATGCTGCTTCAATTATTGTCAAAAATATTTTATAGTGTGAGTTTATATGTTCAAGACAGCTAGAATGCGTAAGATTAAAATCATGACACTTGATAAGTATGTCGCTCCTACAGTCCGTGCTTTCCACGAACAAGGATTAATACAAATTAGTGACATGACTGAAAGCATTCAGCAAGATCCTGAATTAGCAGAAATGGTTACACCTTCAAAAGCTACTCCACTCACAGGTAAAATCTCTTCTCTCTTAATGAAAGCTAATGGAATATCTGATTTATTCGGAAATTCTTTATCAGAAGGCCATGGGTTAAAAGACAAGTTAATGTCTTTCATAAGTCCAGATATTCCAACTCCAAGAGAAGTAGAAGATTTGGAAACTGAAGCTTTCCTTGAAAAAGCTGAAGAGACCTTAAATAAAGTGGAAGCTAAAACCAGTGTTATTGAAGGTAAACTTGCTGCATTGGACTCAGAAGTTAGTGAACTCAAATCTAATAAAAGTTTAGCTAATAATTTAAATAATTTTGACATGGATTTAGCGCTTTTAAAAGATTCAAAATACACTTCTGTTACAGTAGGAAGGATTGATGCTGAATCTGCTTCAGAAATCAAAAATAAATTAGGTAATTTGACTGACGAATTAGACGTATTTGTGGTCCCTGAAGAAAAGGCAACTGCAATTATCGTTGTTATTACATTAAAAGAATTTACAGAAGATGTTCAAAACACACTTCGTGACTTCAACTTTGAGAAATTTGAAATAGGTAATGTAGAAGGTAAACCTCAGGAAATTATCTCTAAGGCTGATTCTAGATTACAATCCATTGAATCTGAACGTGCTACAGTTAAATCTGATTTAAGAGTAGTTGCAGAACAATGGGATGATGAGATTCTTATTCTCAAAGAGCAATTAGAAAACGAAAAAGAGAAAAATGAGATTTTCTCCACTTTTGTTCAAACTGATGACACTTATATTCTTGAGGCTTGGGTGCCTGTAAAAGATGTTGAAAAAGTAGAACAAGTAATGGAAAAAGCCTCAGAAGGACATTATGTAATTGAAGTAATCGATGTTGAAGATGATTACGACGATGAAGATGTACCTATTTTACAAACTAACCCTGGTTATGCAAAACCATACGAATTCCTCGTAGGTATGTATGCTCCAGTTAGATATCATGAGATTGACCCTACTATTTTAGTAGCAATAATGTTCCCATTCTTCTTCGGTTACTGTTTAACTGATGCATTTTATGGAATTATTGTATCACTTGTAGGTATTGTTTTAATTAGAGGATTAGGTAAAACCAGTAAAACTATGAACTCAATGGGTTATATTCTTGTAGCCTGTGGTATATGGACAATTATTCTGGGTCTTGCTACCAATGGTTTCATTGGAGACTTTACAGAAAGATTTATAGATTACCGTTTACCAACTGTTGTTCCACTTATCGAATCCTTCGTTCACCCTGAAAACATTTTAATATTAGCTCTTGCTATTGGTGTTATATACGAAAACATTGGTTTCCTTATTGGTGCAATTGACAACATCAGATATGGAAATGTAAAAGATGCTATTGGATCTCAACTTTGTTGGTTTGTACTTGAAGCTGGTATTGTTTTATTAGCTTTAGGATTCTTAATGCCATCTGTTGGTATGATCGGAATGGTTATTGGTGCAGTTTTAATTATAGCATGTCTCGGAATGCTTATATATGCTAATGGTTTCTATGGTGTTATGGACGTATTTGGTTACTTAGGTAACATTTTATCATATGCACGTCTTTTAGCATTATGTTTAGCTACTGGTGGTATTGCTATGACTGTAAACATCTTAGCAGAATTATGTTATGACATGATTCCATTTATTGGTATTGTCTTAGCAGTAATTGTATTCATATTCGGTCATATTGTAAATATGATGTTCAACGTATTAGGTTCATTTATTAACTCTTTACGTTTACATTATGTTGAGTTCTTTGGACAATTCTTTATGGGTGGATCTAAAAAATTCGAAGCTTTCAAAGCAAGTAGAATTTTCACAAAAATTAAACATTAAAAATTTTTCAGATATTTAAATCAAATTAATTAAAATTAACATTTATTCAAAAAAGGTGAATTAAATATGGTAGAAATTGCTTTAGGTACTGCTTTAGCAGCTATTGGTGCTGGAGTAGCAATTGGTTTCGCTGGATTAGGTTCTGGTTTAGGTCAAGGTATGGCAGCAGCTGGTGCAGTAGGAGCTGTTGCTGAAGATAATGACATGTTTGCTAGAGGTATTATTTTCTCCGCATTAACAGAAACTCAGGCTATTTACGGTTTCTTGATTGCGATCTTATTATTAGTATTCTCTGGTTTATTAGGTGGAGGCGAAGGTCTTTCCACAACCGCTGGTGTTGTAGCTATTGGTGTAGGTGCATCCATCGGTTTCGCTGGTTTAGGTTCCGGTATGGGACAAGGTATCGTAGCTTCTTCATCTGTAGGTGCAATTGTAGAAGACAAAGATATGTTTGCTAGAGGTATTATTTTCTCTGCATTACCAGAGACTCAGGCTATTTACGGTTTCTTGATTGCTATCTTACTTATGGTATTCGGTGGAATATTAGCTTAGGAGGCATTCTATGAGCTCAGGCACTGATAAAATTATATCAAGCATTATGTCTGAAGCCCAGGAGAAAGCTGATAGTATCATTCAAGATGCACAAGTAGAAGTAAATCAAATTAATGATAAAGCTACAAAAGATGCAGAATCTGAAAAAAATAAAATTTTAGATAATGGTAAAAAACAATCTGATATGAGATATCAGCAAATTATTTCCGAAGCTAAGATGAATGCTCGTAGGGCAGAATTAGAAGCTAAAGAAGAAGTTATTGATCTTGCTTTCGAAAAAGCAACTGAAGAATTAACTGAAAAAGCTTCCTCTGATGACAAACAATATGTTGACTCTTTACTTGGTATGATAAAAGAAGCTGCATGTGAAATGGGCGGTGGAGACCTTATCGTACAAATGAAAGAAGAAGATATTGCTAAAGTTCAAGGTAAAATAAGTTCAGTAGCTGCAGATATTGCTAGTGCAACTGGTATAAGTACCACATTAGCTATGGGTGATTCTATTAACACCATAGGTGGAGCTATACTCAAAACTCAAAGTGGAGATATTGAAATTAATAATACCATTGAAGCTAGATTAGATAGATTCAAAAAAGTATTACGTAGTGAAGTTGCTAATGTGTTATTTAACTAATAGGGAGGATAAATTATGGCTGATGAAATTGCTGCACTTATAAGTTCAATTGGACTTCCTACTGAAGCCGTTATTGTTCTTTGTATTATGGCAGTTATTATTGTAGGTGCGATTGTTGTAATCATTACATCAAGACCAATATTGGACATTTATCCTTATCTTAATCCTAGTGCTAGAGTAAGAGCAAGAAAGGGAAGACTTTTCGATGAAAAACAAATTGGAGAACTTGTTGACTCCAATGATATTGTTGAAGTTGAAAACTATCTTAAAGGTTCCCCTGACTATGCAGATGCTTTAGAAGATTATCCATTAGATAAAGCTTTAGATGTTAAAGGTGCAGAAACCTACGACTTCGTTGCAAGACTCGCTCCTAAAGAAGTAAAAGACTCTTTTGTTGTAATGGCTAAAAAAACTGATATTAACAACATTAAAAGTCTTATTATTGCTAAGGATATGGGTTTAGGTGTTGATGAAACTAGAGATTTATTAATCCCTTATGGATCTTTATATGAAACAATTAATTCTTTAGCTGATTCAGACAACATCACTGATATTGTTGCAGGTTTGGACACCACAGAATATGCTTCTGCTTTAGAAGATGCTCTTCCAAAATATGAAGACACTGGTATGGTTCTTCCATTTGAAGCAGCATTAGATAATTACTATTTAGATCGTTTGTTAGGTTCTTCAGATGTTCCAGCTGATGAAAATAGACAAATCATCTATTCCTATGTTGGAACTAAAGTAGATGTAGCTAATTTAAAATTAATTATTAGGGCTAAAGAAGATGGATTAAATTACGAAGCAATTAGTCCTTATATCTTAGAAAAAGGATATCAATTACGTGATTGGAAACTTAAAGACTTAATGGAATCTAATGATGTTGCAGGAGTAATATCTGGTTTAGAAGGTACTAAATATGCTGAAGTTTTAGTGGATGCACTTTCACAATACAATGAAGATGGCTCTGTAGCTATTTTCGAAAGAACTTTAGATATTTACTTAGCAGAACATGCTAAAACCTTAGCTAACAAAAAACCATTAGGTGTAGGTCCAATTATTGGATATTTAAGTCAAAAAGAAACTGAAATTAAAAATTTAAAAATTATTGCAAGAGCAAAAAGAGAAATGGGATTCCCTACTTCTAAAATCATGGAGATGTTAATATGAGTTCAGTAGCTGTTATTGGAGATATTGATACCGTTACCGGTTTTAGACTTGGTGGAGTCAAAAGAACTGAAGTTGTTAAATCAGCTGAAGAAACTACTATTGCTTTTGACAAACTTTTAGATGAAGAAGTTTCTATTATTATAATTACTCAAGTATTAGCTAATGAAATTAGAGAACATATTAATAGAAAAATAGGTTCTAATGTATTGCCAATGATAATTGAAATACCTGATAAAGACGGGTCCTCTGAAGGATCATCTGATCAAATGGCAGATCTTATTAAAAGAGTTATTGGGGTAGAGATGGTTAAATGATTATTGAAGGAAAAATTATTAAAATTGCTGGGCCTGTTATTATCGCAGATGGTATGAGAGGAACCCAGATGCACGAAATGGTTAAAGTAGGTGACGACCAGCTCATTGGAGAAATTATTGAGCTCGAAGGTGACACCGCAACCATTCAGGTTTATGAAGAAACAGCTGGTATTCAACCAGGTGAGGTAGTTGAAAGTACTGGTGGTCCATTATCCGTAGAACTTGGTCCTGGTGTAATGGGATCCATTTTCGATGGTATTCAAAGACCTTTAGAGTTAATCAGAGCACAATCTGGTGACTTCATTGCAAGAGGTGTAGATGCACCTTCTGTAGATAAAGAGAAAAAATGGGCTTTCAAACCAGTAGCAAAAGTTGGTCAAGTTGTTAAAGGTGGAGACATTCTTGGTGAAGTACAAGAAACCTCTTCTGTAGTACAAAAAATCTTAGTACCACCTACTATGGAAGGTACTTTAAAAAGTTTAGTTTCTGAAGGCGAATATACTATCGTTGAAGATATTGCTGAAATCGAAACTGAAAAAGGAGATGAAAAAGTTCAAATGCTCCAAAAATGGCCTGTAAGGAAAGCACGTCCTTATGCTCAAAAATTAGACCCAGATGTACCATTAGTCACTGGTCAAAGAGCACAAGATACTTTCTTCTCAGTAGCTAAAGGAGGAGCAGCAGCTATTCCTGGTCCTTTCGGATCCGGTAAAACTGTTACCCAACAACAATTAGCTAAATGGGCAGATGCAGATATTGTTATCTACATTGGATGTGGTGAACGTGGTAACGAAATGACTGAAGTACTTACTGAATTCCCATACCTTGAAGACCCAAAAACTGGTAATCCTTTAATGGATAGGACTGTTCTTATTGCAAACACTTCTAACATGCCAGTAGCTGCTCGTGAAGCATGTGTATACACTGGAATTACTATTGCAGAGTTCTACCGTGACCAAGGTTACGATGTAGCACTTATGGCAGATTCAACTTCCAGATGGGCTGAAGCTATGAGGGAGATTTCCGGTAGGCTCGAAGAGATGCCAGGGGAAGAAGGTTATCCTGCTTACTTAGCATCTAGATTAGCTCAATTCTACGAAAGAGCTGGAAGAGTAGACACTATTGGAACTGACCCTAAAGTTGCTTCAATTACTGTAGTTGGTGCTGTATCACCTCCTGGTGGGGACTTATCTGAACCAGTTACTCAAAACACCTTACGTATTTGTAAAGTGTTCTGGGCATTAGATGCATCACTTGCAGATAAACGTCACTTCCCTTCAATTGATTGGTTACAAAGTTATTCTTTATACATTGACAGTATTGAAGGCTGGTGGCATGAAAACATAGCAGAAGATTGGAGAGCTGTTCGTGATGAAGCAATGGTTTTATTACAAAAAGAATCAGAACTTCAAGAAATTGTACAATTAGTTGGTCCAGATGCATTACCAGAAACTGATCAAGCTACTTTAGAAACTACTCGTATGTTAAGAGAAGATTTCTTACAACAAAATGCATTTGATGACATTGATACTTATTGTGCACCATTGAAACAATATAAAATGTTAAAAACCATTCTTTTATTCCAAAAAGAAGCTCAAGCAGCTATTGCAAAAGGAACTCCAATTCAAAACTTAACTTCTTTACCTGTTAAAGAAGAAATTGGTAAAATGAAATTTGTACCACAAGATGAATTTGACGCTAAAGTTGAATCCATCCAAGCAGATATTATTAAACAATGCAGTGAGGCTTAAAAATGAACACAAATATTAAAACTAAAGAATATACTACAGTTTCTGAAGTCTCAGGTCCTTTAATGGTTGTTGAAGGTGTAGAAGGTGTTGGGTACAATGAAATTGTAGATATCGAAACTCCTGACGGTGAAAAAAGAAGTGGACAAGTTCTTGAAGTAACCAAAGATATTGCAGTTATTCAAGTATTCGAAGGAACCAGTGACTTAAACACTAAAAACACCAAAGCTAGATTTACCGGTGAAACTGCTAAAATCGGTGTATCTAGAGACATGATGGGACGTATGTTTAATGGTATTGGTAAACCTATTGACGGTGGACCTGAAATCATTGCAGATGAAGAATTAGATATTAACGGAAGTCCAATGAACCCAGCTTCTCGTGAATTCCCTGAAGAATTTATTCAAACTGGTATCTCTACCATTGACGGAATGAACACCTTAGTAAGGGGACAAAAACTTCCTATTTTCTCAGGATCTGGTTTACCTCACAATGATTTAGCTGCTCAAATTGCTAGACAAGCTAAAGTGCTTGGTGATGACTCTGAATTTGCAGTAATCTTTGCTGCTATGGGTATTACTCACGAAGAAGCAAACTTCTTTATGAGAGATTTCGAAAGAACTGGAGCTCTTGAAAAAGTAACTGTATTCATGAACTTAGCAGATGACCCAGCTATTGAAAGGATTTTAACTCCTAAAATGGCTTTAACTACTGCTGAATACTTTGCATTCACTTTAGGTATGCAAGTATTAGTTATCTTAACTGATATGACTAACTACTGTGAAGCATTAAGGGAAATTTCCGCAGCTAGGGACGAAGTACCTGGTAGAAGAGGTTACCCTGGATACATGTATACTGACCTTGCAGGTATTTATGAACGTGCAGGACGTATTGAAGGTAAAGAAGGTTCAATTACTCAAATGCCTATCTTAGTTATGCCTCAAGACGATATTACTCACCCAATTCCTGACTTAACTGGATATATTACTGAAGGACAAATTGTATTAAGTAAAGATATCCACAGGAAAGGTATCTACCCACCTGTAGATGTACTTCCATCATTATCTCGTTTAATGAGTGGTGGTATTGGTGAAGGTAAAACTCGTGAAGACCACAGTGGTGTATCTGACCAACTTTACTCAGCATATGCTGAAGGTCGTGAATTAAGAGATTTAGTTGCTGTAGTAGGGGAAGAAGCTCTTACCGAAAGGGACCAAAAATTCTTAGAATTTGCTGAAGCATTTGAAAACCAATTCATTACTCAAAGTAAAGATGAAAATAGATCCATTTTTGAGACTTTAACTATTGGTTGGGACTTACTTAAAATCTTACCTAAGACTGAACTTAAACGTGTTAAAGATGAATTTATTGATGAATATCTTTAAGTGTAATTTCATTACATGTAATGAAGGTGATTAAATGGCACAAGACATATTAGATGGAGTAAATCCAACAAGGATGGAATTACTCAATCTTAAAGATAGAACTAAACTTGCAATTAAAGGACATGGTTTACTTAAAGAAAAAAGAGATGCTTTAATTAAAGAGTTTTTTGATATCTTAGATCGTGTTAAAGGTATTCGTGAAAATGCAGAAAGGAGCTTAAGAGAAGCAAATGAAGCTTTAGTCGAAGCTCAAATTGCTATGGGTGACTTAGCTGTAAGGAAAGCATCTTTAGCAGTTAAAGAATCTATTGATGTAGATATTACTTCAAGAAGTATTATGGGTGTAACTGTACCTATTACTGATGTTAAAGTAGAAGAAAGAACTATTATTGACAGAGGTTACGGTTTCACAGACACCACAATACAATTAGATGAAGCTGCAAAAAAATTCGAAGAATCAGTAAAATTCTTAATTGAACTTGGTGAAGTAGAAAAAACTATTTTCTTACTAGCTGAGGAAATTGAGTCTACTAAACGTAGAGTAAATGCTTTAGAGCATATTATGATTCCAAGATTTGAAAACACTGAAAAATACATTGATATGAGACTTCAAGAAATGGAAAGAGAAAACTTTGTAAGATTGAAAATGATTAGATCTACTATTGAGAAAAATAAAGAAGCTGAAAATGAAGTTGCTGAAGTTGACAGTAACTAATCTCTCTTCTTTTTCTCAACTTTCATTTTCATTTTAATTCTCTTTGAAGTATCTCTATTGAAAATCTTTTCTATAATGAAAGATTTTTAATTTTTATTTTTTTAATTAACTTAAAATTAGAATGTTTTATTTAAAAATAGAGTTATTTTTTTAGTTACTGGAATATTGTTTTTCTTTTACTAGAATGAGATTAACTATTTACTGTAATCAATTATTATTTATTTAATATAAAATTAGGGAGTTTAAAAATGCGTCGTAATCCTATAGATGAATTTATGAAAGATCCTGATAATAAAGCAAGATTATTTGTTTGGATTACAAAAGCTATGATTGTTGTAACCTTTATGATAACAATTGGTTTTATTCTGTTTATTATACACTTACTTGGCGTATTTTAATTAATTTTATCAATTATTTCACTAGTCTTTTTAATTTTTTCATTTAATTTATCAAAATCTTTATTTTTTTCTATTATTGTTAAAAGAGGTTCTTCTTTTTCTGTTATGGTTCCAACATATGGAGTATCATAGATATTGTTTAATTCTAGTTTTTTATATTTAACAGCTGTTGGTGCATAAATTATTTTTTTATAGCTATAATATTCTGCTTTTCCTATTTCTATTAATTCATTTTTGCATGCTTTGATATGTGCTTCAAGCATATTTATTCCAAGTGCCTGCTGGCAGCATTCATAGGTTCCCTGTAGCCTTGGATTTACTTCAATTACATATAATCCTTTATCATTTAAGATAAAATCAACACCATTAGATCCAATTAATCTGAACTTTCTTATTAATTCTTCAGAGATTTCTTTCATTTCATTTAATAATTCTTTGATTGGTTTATTAATTTTTGTTAAGATTGATTTTTCATCTAAAGGCAATATGTTTCCCACATACTTGAAGTTATTTTCTCCAAAGTCTCTTGAGGTTAACAATCTGCTGTTGATTATATTTTTTGCTTTATTTTTTATTCCTAAAACTGATGAGCTTAAAGTTACGCCATCAATATATTCCTGAACTATCCAATCGCAATCACTACTGTTTTCTTCAAAGTTTAATTCATTATCTAAAAGATTTGTATCATACCCTCCAGATCCTATGTTGGGTTTTATAATATATTGTTTGTCTTGTGAACTTTTTTGGATTTCAATAGCTTCATCTATATCTTTTACATAAAAAGTTTCAGGAGTTAAAAATTCCTCTTTTATTTCTTTGTAAAACTTGTATTTGTTTTCAACTTTTTTAATATCTAAATTTCCTAAAATCTTTTTTTGGTACTTTTGATATTTTCCTGTAAAATCACTAGCTAAAACACCTGAAATTGGGATTATATAATCTACAATATCCAGATATTCTTCTGATTCCTCTAATAGTTTTAATGGATTGTACTCTTTATCAAATTCTCCAGTTGATTCATTTTCAGTTTCATGTAAAATAGATTTTGAATTTTTAATTGTTGGAAAATCAGATGTTGAAAAATAGCTTGTTGAAAATACTTCGTATTTAAGTTTTAGAGCTGAATTTACCATGCTGCGAGTATTTATCCCTATAAGTAATAATTTATCCATAAAATCAGCTACAAAAGGATGTTAATAGAAATAATAAATTAAAAATAGTAATAAAAGTAGTCCCGAGCGGAGTCGAACCGCCGTCTCCGGGTCCAAAGCCTAGAAGGATTGCCACTACCCTACGGGACTATCTGATGTGTTGTCACTTTTGCAGTACAACATTCTATATATCTTTATTATCTTATATTTATATTTATCGATTATTTTCTAATTTTTTAACAAAAAGACATTGCTCCCACCAGGAACAGTTTAGGCATGATTCTTCCACAGATTCCAATGTATTAAAAATTTGTGAAATTTCATTAAATAGATCTACTGAATTATAAGTTTTATCTGAGTCTATTTTTGATAAAACCACATTATCCATGGCTATTATTTTGTCATTGTTTTTATCATCAATGCATTTATTATCAACTAAGTTTGGACATGCTTTACAGATATCATCTGGAGAGTTTACAACTTTAATGGAAGTATCTTCCAATTTTCTTAGACTATTAATTTCACACATATTCTCAACAAAGTCTTCATCATAGCCATATCCCTGAAAACCCTGTAAGCATAGTAAATGATGACCTCTTAATTTAAGTTTCATATTAATCAAAAAAAGTAAAATAAAGAATAATAATTATTCTTTTGGTAAAAATACTTTAGATACAGCAGAAGCGCTTAATACTTTTACTATATCTCCTATAATAAATGGAACAAATCCCATTATTAATAATTCAGGAATTCCTAATAATGCACCTTGAGTTACATAGGACCAGATAGCTAATCCAGCTAATCCTGGAATGTAAATTAATGCAAAGTTAGCTATTCCAATAACTACACTCATTTTTCTAAAATTACGTGCATCTGCATATTTTTCACTTATATATCCAATAAAGTATGATGCAATTAAGAATCCAATTAGATATCCACCAGTAGATCCTAAAAGAGCTTCAAGACCTCCAGTCATACCACCAAACCATGGGATAAATGCAACACCAAGGATGATATATAATAATTGGCTTAAAACTCCATATTTTTTACCAAGTAATAATCCTGCTGTTAAAACTGCGAAAGTTTGAGCAGTTACTGGCACTGGAGTCCAAGGAAGTGGAATTATTATCTGAGCCATTATTCCTGTAAAACAAGCCATTAATAATGACATTAAAATTTTAGTAGCAGTATTTGTATTTTGTATTCTTTCAAATACATTTTTTCTTGCTATATAATAATCATTAAAATTAATGTTCATATTTGCCTCCTCCATAATTATAATAGCTTTAATTTATTTGTTGTTAATATTATAAAATATTTACTTTTATTGTTAATTAAAGACTATTTATTTATTTTCAAGTAGGCGATTAACTATTTTTTCATGAGCATTAAGTTCAATGGTATCATCAAGTGGTTTAAGACTATCCATGTCATATTTTCTTTTTAGAGCTTCGGAAATAAGTTTATCAGTAACATGTGGATTTTTAGGTAATAATGGGCCATGTAAATATGTTCCAATAAAGTTTTTATAAACTAATCCTTCTTTTCCATCTTTATTATTGTTTCCAAAACCTACTTTTACATTTCCTAATGTATCATAGTCATGATAGGTACGTCCACCATGGTTTTCAAATCCCACAATTGTTTCAGGGTTTAATCCAAGGTTGTTTTCAAGGACAATATTACTAATAAACCTGTCTTTTTCACTGATTGTTTCAATATCTAATAATTCAAGACAAGGAATTTTATTTTTATTAGCATCTAAATAAAGGTTTCCAAACATTTGATAGCTTCCACAAATAGTTAATATTACTCCATTATCATCAATAAACTCTTGAAGTTCATTTCTTTGATTTAATAAATGTTTTGAAACAATACTTTGACCGTAATCAGATCCTCCACCAATTAAGATAATGTCTGTATTTTCAACATCAAGATTAATATCTTTGTCTTTTGTAAATCTTGTGATATTGGTGTTTATGTCTCTCCATTCACATCTCTGTTTTAATGTTTGTAAATTTCCAATATCTCCATATACATTAAGAATATCGGAGTACATATCAATAATATTAAGTTCCATAGCTATTTGCCCCCTGTTTTACTTACTAATATTTTTCTAGCTTCTGGCATAGCTGTAAATGTTCCAATTATGTATTTTTGCGGACTTTCTTCACTTAAAATATCATCAATTGGTTTTTCAATATCTGTTTCATCTTCTGAATGAGATATCACTAATTTTTCTTCTGGAAAACCTTCATATTTTAGTCTTAAAGCCACTTCTTCCGCTCTAGTTCCAACGCAATAAAATTTATTTAAATTTGGAATATTGAGAACTTCATTAAAGTCAGCATCCCATATCCAGGAAATATCTCTTCCATCTGGAGCATAATCATTTAATATGAACATAACTTCTTTATTTTTATCATTGTAACTAATTGTATGGAAAACTTCGGTTAGCCCAATAGGATTTTTGGATAATCCCAATACAACTTCTTTTTCACCATATTGAAAGTTTTCCATTCTTCCTCTTTTATACTCCATTTTTTCAATTTCGTTTTTAATGATATTCCAGTCAATTCCTTCCTCACGAGCAAGAGCAATTGAAGATAATGCATTGTAAAGATTGTAAAGACCTAAAATGTTCATTCTGACTTTTTCACCGTTAACTACGAAGTCATAACCTTCATTGTCAACTTCAATATCAGAAATTACATATTTAGCTTCAGGGCTTTTTACATCACAGTTTTCACAGTAAAATTTACCGATATTTCCATAATTGATGTATTCGTAGTTTAAACGTTTTCCACATTTTGGACAGAAAACGGATTCTTCAACATTTATGCTATCTTGAGAGATTTTTGTTTTATTCTGACTGTAATAGATTTTTTCATTAGGCAAGTCATTAAAATACATGCTTGAAGGGTCATCAGCATTTAGAATAAGCTTTGTCTTAGGGTCAGTTATTGAATCATGAACTAACATGATAGTATTTTCAACTTCACCATATCTGTCAAGTTGATCTCTAAAGAAGTTTGTAATGATTAAATAATCTGGTGTTAAATTTTCAGATACTTCTGGAACAGAACCTTCATCAACTTCAAAAATACCATATTGGAATTTTTTGCTTGAATTTAATATTAATGGAGTAGCTACTCCTTGTATCATATTGGATCCAGTTAAATTTGAAATAACTGGGTAAGGTTCATCAAAAATTTGATTAGATATATTATTGGTTGTTGTTTTTCCATTTGTTCCTGTAATAAAAACAATTTTCTCACAGTTCTTTCCTAATTTTTCTAAAATATTTTTATCAATGGATAATGCAATTTTTCCAGGTAATGCAGTTCCATTTTCTCCTTTTAATCTTGCTAGGTTATATCCTAATTTACCTGCAAGTATTGATAGTCTTTTCATGTTTTCACATTATATTATTAATATTGGTTAATTGTTTATATCTTATGTTTATTTTTATATTTTATACTTTATTATTATCATATAAAATATTTGAAAAAATATAATAAATTGTAATTATTTTATTAATTAATCTTTTTTTTAATAAAATTTTAAAAATGTTTACTTTATTCTATAATTCAAGCTATTTATAGTTTTACTTTTAAATGAATCTAATGAATATATCTTTAATTAATTAAAAAAACTTTTTTATACATTCAATTTTTTAATTTTTTTTATAAATTTTATTTTATGTTTGTCAGGTTTAATCATGTTTGTTCACATTCTAGCTTGATCGTAAACTTTTTTAACAGTTTCCATATCTACACTGGTATAAATCTGTGTGGTTGATAGGCTTGCATGGCCTAATAATTGTTGGATAACTCTAATATCCACACCGTGTTTTAGTAAATGAGTTGCATAGGAATGACGCAATACATGAGGAGTTACTTTTTTCTTTATTCCTGCTTTATTTCCATATTTTTTAATCATATTCTGGATATAACGGGGTGTTAAAGGTTCTCCTTTTCTATTAACTATTAAAAATTCGCTTATTTGAGGTCTTTTTTCTAAATATTTCATCATCATATCTTTTGCATTATTATCAAATAGTGCAATTCTATCTTTGTCCCCTTTTCCTCTAATTAACATTGTTCTTTCATCAAAATCAATATCTTTAATAGCTAGTTTTGTAAGTTCTGAAATCCTCAATCCAGAAGAATATAAAACAGTTAATATTAACTTATCTCTTAGTTTTGTAAGTTGTCTATTTTCATTATCTTCATCTTCCCATTGGATAGTTTCTATTAAATCATGAACTTCTTTCTCATTTAATGATTTTGGAAGAGATTTTGTTCTTTTAGGAGTTCCAACTTCCTCTAAAAAGTAGATTTGATTAAATTCTAAAAACTTTTTAATTACAACAGTCACTAGATAAATGTAATTTTGGCTTACTTGTTTATCTCTTTTTAAATGTTGAATATAACGTTTAAAAGATCTAAGAAATTCTCTTTCTGTATATAAATTTTTTTCTTTTTGTAAATATTCATAAAAAGTATGTATGACTGAAGTGTATGTTTTTAATGTATTTTGAGAGTAGTTTCTGATTTCTAATTCCACTAAATAATCTTCAATCATTTCATCAAAATCATAGATGTCTAAAATAGGAACTTTTTCACCATGTTCATTGGTTATATGTTTTTTTAAATTATATTCTTGGTTTGATGTATTGGGTTTTGTTCTTAGGTACTTATCCATCAGTAACACCAATAATGCTAATTTAAAATAAAAAAAGAAGGTTAATGGATATGATTAATCCATTGTTATTATTTTTACATTATCTGGCTTTTTAACAATATTCATTGATTTGAAAGCAACAAGGTTTTCAATACCTTTGAGAGAACATACATCAACTAATCTTTGACTTATAACTCCATCAAAGATAACAGTTTTTGCAGGTTCATCTATATTTTTAAGTTCTTCATAGATTTCTTCTACTTTAACTTCTTTTGTTACATTTAGAGCTTCATCTAAAATAGCTCCAGTACCTTCGCCTTCAATTTCTTTAAGCATATCTTTCATTAAAGTAGTTTCATCATCTTCAATAGGAACTTCAATTTCTTCTTCTATAATAGGTTTTTCAACTTCATCATGTCTGTGATGGTGATGATGTTGTTTATTGGATTTTTTACCCCTGTTTTGAAGAATGTTATGGGTAGCTAAGAACTGTTCAGTTGGAACTTTATCTCTTAAAGCTATTAAGACTTCATCTTTTTCTAAGTCTTCAACTTCTTTTCCTTTTGGTGCACGGGTAATGTAGTCAACATCTCCTATTTGAAGAAGTTCTTTTAAGATTAATTCTCCGCCACGATCTCCATCAACAAATGCAGTGGTAGTTCTTTTTTTACTTAATTCTCCAATAGATTGAGGTACACTAACTCCTTCTACTGCTACAGTATTTTTAATACCATATTTTAATAAGTTTAAAACATCGGAACGTCCTTCCACTACAATAATTGCATCAGATGTGTGGATACTAGGACCTGCAGGTAATCTGTCTTCACCATATTCAGAGATTTCATGAATTCTCATAGCTTCCCTTACTTCTTCAATCATTTTCATACTAGCTGGTCCAACACTTTCAATCATGCTTTTATAGATTTCTTTTGCACGATTTACAACTTGTTCTCTTTTTACAGCTCTTACATCTTCAACTTTGATAGTATGAATTTCAGCTTCACAAGGTCCTACACGGTTAATTGTTTCTAAAGATGCTGCAAGAATGGCGGTTTCTACTCTATCTAAACTAGATGGAATTACAATTTCTCCTTTTGCTCTTCCACTGTTGGAGTGAATCATAACTTGAATTCTACCAATTCTTCCAGTTCTTTGAAGTTCTCTTAAATCTAAATCATTACTTAGTAAACCTTCAGTTTGTCCAAATACAGCACCGACAACATCAGGTTTTTCTACTATACCATTAGCATTAATTTGTGCATGAATTAAATATTTTGTTGTAGTTAATTCTTCTCCTTTTCCCATTTTTTAAGCCTCCTGAGCTTAATTGTTTTCGGGATAATTTATTTTTCTAAAAATCACTTTATTGTTATTTTTAGGCAATAATAAAATAATAATTGCATAAATTATACGATAATTAATATAATAAATACTAATATAGACTAAAAAGAGTTATTTTATTCATAAAAATTTCATTGCTAAGATGGTTATTTCAATTTATTTCAGTTAATTTTATCTAAATCTAATATATTTATTTAAAATCTCTAAATCAAATTCAATTATTTATTTTCTTGTTTTTACTTCTTAGCTCCTTTATTTTTTTATGAATGATAATTAAATAAGAATAATTAATAATTTAAACTCTATTAAAGTAAATATAAGTATCTTTAATTCTACATTATTTATTTTTGAATAAACTTATATATAAACGTGTATATTTGAATTTTTATTTTTAAATAGTTCAGTTTTTTCGCATGAAAAAACTAGTTTTAACTATAATAAAAAACATATCTAAAATATAATAATAGTGGTTTTAAAATAGGGGATAAATAATGATACTTGATAAAGCTAAACTAAATAAAAAAGATTCTAATAAACATATAGAAATTAAAGATATAAACTTAAATGGTGTTACTGTAGATGATGTTATCTTAAAAAAAGATAAATCTAATTATAATGAGTTTATTAATTTAAAGAATCTATTAGAAAATGTTTCTTCTTGTCAAATTTCAGATGCTTTTAATAATGCTTTTAGAAGAAGTGGTGTTTTATCTAATTTAAAACCAATTAATGATAAAAAGGCTTATGGGAGAATTGTAACTGCATATACTAATTCTGATGATTGGGGAACTTCAACACTAGCTATTGATGAAGGATCTAATGGCGATATCTTATTTATTGAAAGTAGTGACAATGATAATGCTATCTGGGGAGAATTGGCTTCAACTAATGCTCGTGAAAATGGTATTGTTGCAACAGCAGTCTATGGTTCTGTTAGGGATTTAGATGCTTTAAAACATGGAGAATATCCTATTTTTGCATGTTCCTTTGTTTCAAATGCAGGAACTCCATTAGGTCTTGGAGAAGTTAATATTAAATTAAATATTGAAGATATGGTTATTTCTCCTGGTGATTTCTTCTTTGGAGATGAAACAGGAGTTGTTATAATTCCTCAAAGTTTATTTAATGAAGTTATGGTTCAAACATTAGCTGTTAAGTTAAAAGAGGAAACTATAATAAATATGTTAAAAGAAGGGAAATCTTTATCTGAGATTACAAAAATTAAACAGTAAATTATTTAAATAAAACAGATTTTTATATATAAATATTCCGATACTTTTATATATGATTGCTGTACAAGTATATATTGTTGGTACAAAAACGGTTTATTTTAGATGAATTAATATGAAAATTTTAGGAAACAGTTTGCATATTTCAAACTCTGGAAAATTAATTGCCAGATCTGATAAAACTCCCACTCCAGGGGGTCTTGTTTTTGACAGTAATAAAAATAAGATAGGTAAAGTAAGTTATGTTTTTGGACCTACTAAAAAACCTTATATTTCTATTAGTCTATTCAGATCAGCAAATATTGATAGAATCCAGAAAAATTATGGTGAGAAGTTATTTGTATCAAAACCAAATCAAAAATCTAGAAAAAGGAGGAGGAGACCACGAAACAAAAAGTAAACGAAGTTCCTCAACATGATGGGCATGTTAAAACAGAAAAAGAAATTATGAGAGGGGATGTTTATGATAAAGATAAACAAACCGTATGTCCTGAATGTGGTTCTGATGAACTTATTGGGGATTATGAAAGAGCTGAAGTTGTTTGTGCTAATTGTGGTTTAGTTATTGATGAAAACCTTGTGGATATGGGTCCTGAATGGAGAGCTTTCGACCATGAACAAAGAGATAAACGTACAAGGGTTGGTGCTCCAATTACATACACTATTCACGATAAAGGTTTAAGTACCATGATTGATTGGAGAAACAAAGATATCTATGGTCGTGATATTCCTGCTAGAAATAGGGCTCAATGGTACAGATTAAGAAAATGGCAAAGGAAAATTAGGATTTCCGGTGCTACTGAACGTAACTTAGCATTTGCATTAAGTGAATTAGATAGGGATTCTTCAAGATTAGGTTTACCAAGAAGTGTAAGAGAGGCTGCTTCTGTTGTATATAGAAGTGCTGTAGATAATAAGCTTATTCGTGGAAGAAGTATTGAGGGTGTAGTAGCTGCTTCATTATATGCAGCATGTAGACGTTGTAATGTGCCTCGTACTTTAGATGAAATTGCTGAAGTATCTAGAGTTACTAAAAAAGAAGTAGGGAGAACTTACAGGTTCTTAACAAGAGAATTAAATATTAAATTGCCTCCAACTTCCCCTGTTGATTATGTTCCTAGATTTGCTAGTGAATTAGGTTTATCTGGTGAAGTTCAATCTAGAGCTATTGAAATTATTGAAAAAGCTATGGAAAAAGGATTAACTTCTGGTAGAGGACCAACTGGAGTAGCTGCAGCTGCATTATACATTGCTTCTGTTTTACTTGGTGAAAGAAAAACTCAAAGAGATGTTGCAGATATTGCTGGAGTTACTGAAGTTACAATAAGAAACAGGTATAAAGAATTAACAGAACAACTTGAAATGGGTGTAACTTTATAAACACCTATTTTTTTCTATTTTTTACTATATTTTTCAATTCTATAGATTAATTCATTGATAATTCCTTTGTTGTCATGTGTTTTAACAGTATTTAATTTTTCCTGATATTTAGGAAGTTTTTTTAGAAAAGTAGCTAATTTTGCAATATTCATACTGTTGTGATATTCTCCATAGCCTAGTTTTTGAACATAGAATCCATTTAATAGCTGTTCGAAGTTTCCTTGAGCTGGAATGCTAAATATTGGTTTTTTCAATGCAATGGATTCGCTTATAAATGTAAATCCTCCATTACAGACAACAGCTTTTGCATCAGCTAAATCCTTAAAGAACTGATCTTCATTAAAAGTTCTGAATGTTAAATTTTCATCAGTTTCATCTTTGTTAAATCCATAAACTATGAATTTTTCATCAAGCACTTTAAGTTTTTCAATTAAAGACATACTTTCTTTACTTGTCTGATAAACAAGAATGTAATCTCCAATTGTTGGTTCAAGTTCTAAAATTTCATCTCTAAGCACTGGTGGATAGAGAACAGCTTTCTTTTTAGATCTGATTTTTGGATAAAAGAAACTAGTTAAAATATGTATTTTTGGTTTGAAAACATAGGCCTTTATAACACCTTTTGCTTTTAGGATATTTCTTGTTTCATGGGATGGATAATCAATTTTTGTTTGTGTAATCATATGGATATTATCTAAAGTAATCATTGGTATGCTTAACATATTGGATAAGATATTTCCATAGATTTCAAAATCATTTACAATAACTGATGGTTTTAAAGCCCTTGCTTTTTTATAAAGTTGTTGATAACCTTTTTTCAGGTTTTTAGGGTTGTCTTTTATAGCTTTATAGAAAGTTTTAACATTTTTCACATGATTATCTTCATAGACTGTGTTAAATCCACCAATTTTGTATGTGTGTTCAAATTTATCATGTAAATATTCATAGGCACGGTCACTTGAGAAAACATAGACATCATATCTTTTCTCTATCGCTTTTATCATTACAGCACTACGTATTGCATGCCCCATGCCTTCTCCACAAACACAATAGAAAACTACCTTTTTTTCACCTTCTTTTTTTTCATCTGTGTTCTGACTTAAAACTTCAATTTTCTTTTTAGATTTATTATATGCTTCTTTAAGTTCCATTAAACGTTCAGATTCAAGGGATATGTTCTCTAAGATATTTTTTTTAGGAGCATCACTATGTTTATGTTCAAAAGTATAATTTAGTTCTTCAGCATCAGTTCTTTTTCCTAAGAAATCGTTAAGTGTACTTTTACCATATTGTCTTAAAACTTGTTCAAGACCTTCTTCTTCAATTCTTCTAGTTGAAACTCCAACTTTAGCTCTTCTAAGAACTTTAAATCTTTCTTCTTTAGCTAATCTTTCAATATAATCTGTGTCTTCACCGAAAGTTAATTCCTCATCAAACCCACCACATTTATCATGTAACTCTTTTTTAGCTATTATTCCATAACATCCTGCTCCATGGGGCTTAATGTTTTCAACAGCTATCATAAAATTATTAGCTAGTTCATGGAATATTTTATCTTGTGTTTTTTCAGATAATGGTTCCATTTGGGTAATTCCAATTCCCAGTCTTTCCATTCTGAATTCATAAATTACATTTTGCAAATATTCATCAGTAAGTTTCAAATCAGAATCTAAAAATAGTAGATATTCTCCTTTAGCTATTTTAGCACCATTATTTCTACCAACAGCAGGCATACCTCCATCAATTACAGTACAACCATATTCTTCAGCTATTTCACGTGTTTTATCTTCAGAATGGGCATCAGCTACTATAATTTCGTAATCCTTAAAATTTTGTTCTTTAATACTTTCTAAAAGGACTGGAAGGTATTCTTCTTCATTATAAGTTGGTATAATAATACTAAGAATCATATGATATTACCTTTGTTTTGTTTAACTATTAAGTGTTATTATAAATAGGAGTAAACATTCCACGATACAGTGTAATATTTGCAGTTGTCTTTTAGTGGAATTTTTAACTCATTAATAACATCTTGTTCATTCATAGCTGAACTTACATGATATGTGATATTGTTATTTTCTTTTGTGACACTTTCAATTGGAATATTGGTTAAATTTAAAGTATCATCTTGGATATCTACGATATTTACTTCATAATACTCAGGGTTTGCTCCAAGTAAACTGACTGAGAATCTAAGAGCAAGGAATATGAATATTACAATATAAGGTGCTAATCTATTAAATACAAATCTTTTGTAAGAATATTCTTTGTTTCTATATGATGGAGGATTTTTTTTAGCTTCGTTTATAATTTTTTCATTTTTAAGTAATTTTCCAATATAAAAGTCAAAGTAATATCCATTTCTGTAAACTAAATAAGTTCCCAATAGACCAACTGCTGCAGGAGTTGAAAACAGACCACCATCTAAAAATCCAATTAGTAAACAAACAGAAAAGAAGCATAACATTATTTTTGAGACAGTTGCTTTTCTTTGAATAGCTACAACCTGCAAAATAAAGATTGCCATTAATAAAATCATTAATAAATTAGCTATTTGTGGTGTATAACTATATAAACTGATTCCAGTATTAATGTCACTTTGAATAAGTGGGCCAATAACAGTAGTTAAAAATCCACCAAATATTGATTTAAGTAAGTGTGTATGTAAAATACTTGTGGAAGACATACTAGGTTGCATTGAAATAAATGTAGTGCTTAAATCTAGCCCTAATTGCCATCTAAGATTTATTTCAAGTATTATTTCAGATATAAATAGAATTACACTTAAAATTAATAAAATCTGAAGAATTTTTTTAGTTGATTTAAGTTTATCAAAGATTTTTAACTTATGTAGTTGGGTTAAAATTAAAAATAAGCCTAATAATGCGAAAAATAGTATATCTTTACCTTTTGATGACCCCATAAGGAAAATATAAGTAATTGGTCTAATGTAAGGTGTGAAGATATCTGTTACAAACAATATGCCTGCAAACAATATGAGTATAACTCCGCTAATTAGGTACTTATTTTTTATAAAAGTCATTGTTTCTATTTTATATAGTTAAATTAATAAAAATATTACTACATTAGGGAGTATTTTATGTTTACTTTAGAATTTTTTATTGGTTTAGCATTAATTGGTATTGTTGCAGGGTTTGCATCCGGCCTTTTAGGGGTAGGTGGAGGATTTTTAATTGTTCCTTTGCAATATTTCCTTTTAGAACATGTTGGTGTTGATCCTGGCTTAGCAATGTTGGTATCTCTTGGAACAAGTCTAGCTATTATTATTCCAACTTCATGCAGTAGTGCATATAAACATACAAGAACTTTAAAAAATGTTATAGAACCTGGAATAAAATTAGGGGTTTTTGGAATAATTGGTGGACTTATTGGTGGAGGAGTTGCTTCAATACTACCATCAGACACTTTAAAGTTTATTTTTGGATGTTTGTTGATATTTATAGCTATTTATAATTGTATAACTATTAATAAAGATAATCCGAAATCCAGAATAAAATTCAATATATTTTCTTATGCTGTCTTTGGTACAGCTATAGGATTTTTATCTGGACTTTTAGGTATTGGTGGAGGAATATTTTTAATTGTTTGTCTTGTATTCTTCTTTGGATTTTCAATGTTGGAAGCTATTGGTACTTCATCTGTTTATATTTGTCTTACAGCTATTGGGGGAGTTGTTTCTTATATTATCACTGGAATGGGTGTTAATACACTTCCATTTTCAATAGGTTATGTAAGTCTTATAGATTTTATTGTGATTTCAGTATTTTCTGTTCCACTAGCTTATTTCGGAGCTAAAGTATCTCATAAACTGCCTGATAGAAATCTTAAGTTAGTATTTGCTGTTTTGGTATTTATTATAGGGTTAAGAATGATTGGTGTTATTCCATCTTAAGTAAAAAAGTAGGGTTTTGGAATTTAACACCAATTCCCAATGCAGTTATCTGATATTCATCAAAACCCATTCCAACAACTTCAATTTCAATTCTTAAGTCAAGTACTCCATGACCACCATCTTTTTCAATGGCTTTGGCAAGATTTAAAATTGCATTGTCCTTTTCATTTTTTATTTTATTTAACAGCTCTTTACTTTCTTCTTCACTCATTTTGAGGTTAGTTGTATTTTCAATTTCAAATATTGCAGTTCCAACATAAGGACCCATATATTCTTCAATTTTTCTATCAAAAGGCTCAGTGGTTGTTAAAAAAACGAAATCAGAACTATTTAATTGATGGCATCTTTTAATGTCATTATAAAAGTAAGATTTCTTAACTACAACTGGTAATGGTTTTTTTAATATTTTGTGGTAATATGCTTTTTTCAATTGATAGTAAATGAAATCAGTAATCTTTTTGAATATTCCAAGATAATAAAATATAACTCCGAAAATAAGTATTAAAATGTAGTTAATAAGAATAGGGACTGCTGCCTGAGCTATTACAATTAAAGAACCAACAGTAATTACATTTACACCTAATGTAGGATTGTTTATAATAAAACCATAAACTACAGTCACTATAAATAAAATAAAAGCACTTACAGCACCTATACTTTCCCCAATGTATTCATTTGCAAGTTCTGTTTCAATATATCCTGCAATTAATGGTGCAAAAATGAGTCCTAAGTTCCATCCAAAAATAGCTATATTAAAATATAAAAAGAAAGAGTAGGATGCTAATCCTGTAGCAGTACCAACAGCTATTGATCCAATAGCTAGTAAGGACTTTCTTTTTTCCTGTGAAAGTTTTATTTTCATATTTATTCACATTTTACAGCAGTTCCATAAGCTGTTACAAGTATTGTGTTACCCATAGTTCCGCCAAGGTTATCATAGGATATTTTAAGTCCTATTATTGCATTAGCATCTAAACTTTGGGCTTTTTCTTTCATACTTGTTAGGGCAACTTCTCTAGCTTTTTGGATTTCTTCTTCATATTTTGAAGTACGGCCACCTACAACATCACGTACTCCTGAAAATAAATCTTTATATACATTAGAACCAATTAAAGATTCTCCGGTTACAATACCTTTGTAGTCAACAATCTTTTTGTTTTCTAATGTATTTGTAGATGATAATATCATTTTAAATCTTAATCTTATAAAACAAAGCTAAATAAATACCATACAATAACGAATATGATAATTACTGCTAATAATCCATATCTGCTTTTCTTTTGTTGAGCTAATCTTTGATTCCAGATTCTTTGACAGTCTGGGGAGCATACAAGTTCGTTTAATGGGATTGGAGTCCCGCAAATTGGACAATGTTTATGTGGTTCTACAGCCATATTTTTCACCTTTTATTTTTTTAAAAATTATTTAATTTAGATATTAAAAAACTTTTCTGTATTAATTGTAACTATTTTAGCTAGTTTTTCAACATCGTAATCATCTTTGTAATGTGCAATTGTTTTTAGAATATGAGGTAAATACTTTGGTTCGTTCCTATTTCTTTTAGGTTTTTTATCAAAATTTTTAGGTATTAGAAATGGTGCATCAGTTTCAATCATTAATCTTTCAGGAGGAATAACTTTAACTGCTTCCTGAAGGGATTTTCCCCTCTTCATATCACAAATCCATCCAGTAACACCAATATAACATCCTAAATCAATATAATTTTCAGCTTCTTTGCTAGTTCCTGTAAAACAATGAACTACTGCTTTTTTAGCTATTTTTGGATGTCTTTCTAAAATTGCATATAAATCTTCATGTGCATCTCTTTCATGTAAAAAAAGAGGCATCTTTAACTTTTCAGCTAATTCGATTTGTTTTTCAAACCAATATCTTTGAACATCTCTTGGAGAGAAATCTCTGTTATAATCAAGACCGCACTCTCCAATAGCTACAACACATTCTTTTTTAGCATTTTTTTCAAGAATTTCAAGGGTTTTCTCATTGCATGTTTTAGCATCATGAGGATGGACACCTGAAGTTGAATATAAAATTCCAGGATATTTGGATGCATATTCGCTAGCTATTTTACTGGAATTTACATTAGTCCCAGTAATAATTGATTTTGAAACACCAACTTTTGCAGCCTCTTCAATTATTTTCTGTCTGTCTTTTTTAAATGAAGAATGCATTAAGTTAAGTCCAATATCAATAAGACCATCCAATTTATCACCTATTCATTAATAATTTTAGTTCCAATGTCTTCTCCATTAATAACTTTAGTTAAGTTTTCTGGAGTGTATCCATTAGCTATTACAGTTTCTATAGATGATCTTTTAATCATTTGGATTGCAGTCATGTCAAAAAACTCATAAGTTCCTGCTTTTGTGTCTTTTCCACTAATAAAGTCCATCATTTCAGAAGCAGTAATTTCTTTAATTAATTCTGCATCCTCATATTTATTTGGATCTTTATTGTACATTCCATCAACGGAAGTTAGGTTAATAAGTTTATCTGCATGAATGTATTCTGCTAAAATAGCTGAAACTGCATCAGTACTATGTGCTGGTTCAGTTCCACCCATTACGATTATTTTTCCACTAGCTGAAAATTCTAAAGCTTCTTGGAAGTTATGTGGTACTCTTTGGTAAGCGTAGTCACCTAATGCAGTTAATAATAATTTTGCATTGATTCTAGTTACTTCAATACCAATGTCATCACATTGAGCTTCTCCACCGTTTAAATCACGAATAACACTAATGTAGTCTCTTGCAGGTTTTCCTCCACCTACAACAACAAATAATTCATGTTCATTTGATAAAGACTTTAAAATTTCACTGTACTCTTGGAATTTTTGATAATCATATTCTTTTAATAGGATTGACCCACCAATTGCAATAACAATTTTCATATATTCACCTTTACTATATTTATTCTAATTTTTATTATTTAAATTTTAAATTAGAATTTTTATTGCTTTATTTTTCAATAATATGAAATCTCGTTTTAATTTTTTTCTTTTATCGAATTATTTAAATAATAGCTTTTAGATAATAGTAATATTATTTATTATTAAAAAATAGGAGCAAATATTATGAATACTAGAACTATTGAACTTTCTGGTCATATTATAGATTCATTAACTCTTCCAAAAACTATGGATCTTGTAATGGCTAAAGGTGGAGATTTTGATATAGTGGAGTTTGAAATTGGTAAAAGGAAATCAGATATTAGTACTGCTAAAATGGTAATCTCTGCTGACACACCCGAAAAATTAAATATGATTTTAGATGAGTTATCAAGGCTTGGTGCTACTATCTCTGAATTGAAAGAGGTGGAATTAGTTGCATCTACCAAAGATAAAGTTGCTCCTGAAGGTTTTTACTCAACTTCAAATCACACAACCCATGTACTTTATGAAGGTAACTGGATTGTTGTAGAAAATATTGAAATGGACTGTACAATCTGCATTGATGAAGAAACTAAAAAGGCTTACTGTAAACCTCTTGCTGATATTAAAGCAGGAGATATGATTGCAGTTGGTCGTGAAGGTATTAGAATTACACCTCCTCAAAAATCAAGGGACACTCAACAAATCTTTGAATTTATGAATAGTGATGTGTCTTCTGAAAAACCTTTAATGAATCTTATTAAGGGTATTGCTAGTGAGATTAAAGAAATTAAAGGTAGAGGTGGAAAAATAGCTATTGTTGGAGGACCTGCTATTGTTCACACTGGATCAGGTAAATATCTTGCTTCTTTAATTAGGGAAGGTTATATTGATGTTTTACTTGCTGGAAATGCACTTGCAACTCATGATATTGAGAGCAATCTTTTTGGAACATCTTTAGGTATTGAAGTTGAAACTGGAGAAATTGTATCTCACGGTCATACTCACCATATGAGGGCTATTAACAGAATTAACCAATCTGGTTCTATTAAAGAAGCAGTTGAAGATGGGACCTTAAATGGTGGAATTATGTATGAATGTGTTAAAAATGATGTGCCTTATGTTCTAGCGGGTTCTATTCGTGATGATGGTCCTTTACCTGATGTAATAACTAATACGGTTGAAGCACAGGAATTAATGAGACATTATGCTCAAGATGTGGATATGGTTATTATGATTGCTACAATGTTACATTCAATAGCTATGGGTAACCTATTACCATCAAAAGTAAAAAGTGTTTGTGTAGATATTAATCCATCTACTGTTACTAAGTTATCTGACAGGGGAAGTGCACAGGTACTTAGTATTGTAACTGATATTGGTACATTCTTACCATTATTATACAATGCCTTAAAAGATGATTAAATGATTATCAAAGGAAATATATTGGATGTATTTAATAATTCAGTTTATCCAGCCGAAATAACTGTTAAAAATGGATTATTTGAGAAAATAAAACCAATTGTTAATGAAAATCTTGAAGACATTATCATTCCTGGTTTTATTGATTCTCATATTCATATTGAAAGTTCCATGCTTACACCTTCACAATTTGCTAAAGTGGCTGTTAGGCATGGTTCTACTTCAGCTATTTGTGATCCTCATGAAATAGCTAATGTGGGTGGTATTGAAGCAATTAATTTCTTTGTAGATGATGCTAAATTAGCACCTTTTGATTTTTATTTTACTGCTCCTTCTTGTGTTCCAGCAACTCCTTTTGAAACTTCTGGAGCCATATTAGATGAAAAAAATATTAAAGAACTTTTAGTTAGGGATGATTTTGTAGCATTAGGGGAGATGATGAATTTTCCTGGTGTTCTTAATGATGATGAAAGTGTACTGGCTAAATTAAATGTCTCTAAAGAGTTATCAAAACCTATTGATGGTCATGCTCCCTTACTTTCTGGTGAAGATTTAGATAAATATATTGGTGCAGGTATAAGTACTGACCATGAATGCAGCAGTTTTCAAGAAGCTATTGAAAAAAAGGAAAAAGGTATGAAAATAATGGTGCGTTCTGGTTCATCAGCTAAGAATTTAGATGCTATTTTTGATTTAGATGAAAGAAAAGTCTATTGGAAAAATCATGGAAGTAATGATAATCTTGAAGAGAATCTTAGAAAACCAATATTTGATTTCCTTGTAAGTGATGACAAGCATGCTGATGATCTTATTAAAGGCTATTTAAATGAAGATATTAAAAAAGCAGCTAGTTTTGGAATTGATATTGTAGAAGCTATTAAAATGGTAACTATTAATCCTGCTACTCATTATAATCTTAATTCTGGAGCAATAGCTGAAGGAAGAAAAGCTAATTTTGTTGTTATAGACAATTTTAATGATTTTAATATTAAAAGAACTTATGTTAATGGTAAATTAGTTTATGATAATGGCAAAGTTCTTTTTGATGCAGCGGAAAATAATTTTAAAAATACATTTGACCTTTCTAGGAAATCTCCTGAAGACTTTGATGTAACTTATGATGGGGAAAGTGTTGAAGTTAATGTAGTAAAATGTTTTAATGGGGAATTGCTCACTGAAAATGATACTGCAGTATTAAATGTTAAAAATAATCTAATTCAACCTGACTTAGAAAGAGATATATTAAAAATAGCTGTTGTTGAAAGATATGGTGGAAATTCAATAGCTAATGGATTTATTTCTGGATTTAATTTATCTAATGGTGCTATTGCATCTTCAATTTCTCATGATTCACATAATATTATAGTTATTGGAACCAATTCAATTGAAATGGCAGAAGCTGTTAATTTACTTATAGAAAATGAAGGTGGATTGGTTGTTGTTAATGGTGGTCTTAAAAAATCATTACCTCTTCCAGTAGCTGGATTAATGAGTAATAAATCAGCAGAAGAAGTAAGTGCACTATATAAAGAGTTACTTGATGAAGCTAAAAAATTAAACTGTAAATTAGATTCTCCATTTATGACAATGTCTTTTATGGCTTTACTTGTTATTCCATCATTAAAAATCTCAAATAAAGGTTTATTTGATGTTGATGAATTTTCTTTTAAGGATTTAATTGTTAATTAAATTTCAAATCCTTTTTTTATTAATTCATTCTTTAATATATGAATGGCTTTTTTATCTTCTTTTGATCCCACTTTATTAATTACACGCATACACTCTTTGAATCTATGGATATATTTTTGTTGGGTTGAAACATCTACTAAATCAATTCTTGTAAAATCAGATAAAGTTTCAATTAACATAAAAAATCCACGATTAACAGCTTTTTTACATGGATTATTGATTTTTAAATCAGTAACTTTAGCTTTAATAACTATTGCTTCACTTTTTCTAATTGGATCACTTTGTTTAACAGCCTCTATTAAATCAGTTACTTCACACTTAAAATAGCTGTCTGCACCTACTAAAGAATTATTTTCAGTTAAATATTCCTCTGGAATATTGTTAATGATTGCAGAGGTAAACATCTCTGGATTGGAGGTTAAATTTACAGTAAATTCTTTTTGATTAATGATATTATCTAAAGTTCTGCCTCCTTTAAAAATACGGCACATTATGGTGTCCTTTCCTCTACAGATAACTCCAATAGGGGCAGTATTTCTATTCTGATTAGAATCAGTAGTGGTAATTATTGTTTCATATTGTTGGCCTTTTACCATTCCAACAGAAGATAAGTCAATATTCATATATAATCTTAAAAATTTAAAAAAAGTTAAAAAAGAAAATGTAGATTTAATTTATTCTACATTTACTTTTTGTTTTGGTGCTTGTATTTTGTTAACTACGATATTGAGTACACCTTTGTTTGCTTTGGCATCAATGGTTTCAATATCAATGTTTTCTTCAAAGTGGATTGTTTTAGTACATTTTCCAGTTTTTAATCCGTTAATGATGACTTTTTTGTCTTCACTTTCAATAGAATCAGCTAATGAATCAAATTCTACTTCAATAACAAGTTCATTATCGCTTGCTTCTATTTCAATTTCTTTTTTAGGGATTCCAGGTACCCATGCTCTAAGGTAGTATTTTTCTTCATCTTCAACTAAATCTGCATAAAGACCGTTAACTGCTGTTTTTTTGTAATCATTGATTTTACCGTCAACATTTTTTTGCATAGATTTCATATTCACGATAAATGAGTCTACAGTTCTTGTTATGTCTTCAGCTATTTTATCAGTAATTTCTTTTCCTTGTTTTAATTTTTCATCAAGTCTTTCTCTTCTTTCTTGTTCTTTATCTTTAACAGTTTCTTCTTCAGCAGTTTCAGTAGTTTCATTGGTTTCATTTTCTACTTCTTCTTCAGTTTCTGCTTGTTTTTCTCTTGCTGTTGTTTCAATAATATCTTCTTCAGCCATTTTTTCACCTTATTTTTTTATTCTTATTTTACAGTTTTTTCCCACTTTGAAATAAGTATTAGTTACTATGGTATTAAAGTATATAAATGTTAGTAAAAGTCATCTTCACTTTCACGTTCTATTTTTTTAATAGTATCAAATTTCTTGCTGATTTTTTCTATTCCTTCACCATCAATAGCTGAAATAAAGATGGCATCATCGAATTCATCAACATATGGTTTAATATATTCTTGATCTTCAACATCTTTGACAATATCCATTTTATTGAAAAGGTATATGATTGGTATTTCACTAAATACTTGTTCAATTTGTTTTAATAGGTTATATTGACTTTCTAGGCTAAATCCACATGTTTCTGAAGCATCAAAAATAAATAAAATTGTATCTGCTAAATGTTCAAGTGCAACCATAGCATTTAATTCAATATCATTCATTTCCAAAACAGGTCTGTCTAATAACCCTGGAGTGTCTATAATTTGTATATGTTTCCAGTGTCTTTCAACATGCCCTATTTGAATTCCTTTTGTTGTAAATGGATAATTAGCTACTTGAGGATCAGCTCCAGATAGCTGTTTAAGTAAGGTTGATTTTCCTACATTTGGAAAACCAGCTATTACAATAGTAGTTGCATCAAAATCAATAGTTGGCATATTTCTTAAATTAGCTTTTGCAAAATCAAGGAAATCTAAATCTTTTTTAATTTTATTCACAACAGAAGCTAGTCTACCATAGGCTTGTTTTTGAAAAGAAGTAGCTCTTTCAGATGGGTTTTTACGTATTTTAGCCCCATATTCTTTTTCAAGTTGTGTTATAATACCATAAGCCCAATTTAAAGCTCCAAGGGCCTGTTTCATATCATCAACACCTACGGTAATATCTATATAATCCTGATAAAACATAGGAAGCTCTTCAATTTCAGGAACACTATCTAAAATTGATTTAAGTTTATCTTTAATTACTTGACAAGATGTAACAACTCTTGTTTCTTCAATTTTTTTACCTTTCAAATGTTTTGGTATTTTTTGTGTTCTCATTAGGTCTGCTGCCTTTTTTCCTCTTCTAAATCCTTTATCTAGTAACTCGTCAGGAGTTGGTATAGTTGGAATCATCATTTTAATCATCTACTTAAATATTTGACCTTGGAAAGTGTAAACATCACAACTTGCATCTAACCAGCTATCAGAACTGATTCCTGCTTTCATACAAGTGTGTTCTAAAAATTCTTCAACATTCATATTGTTTTCAGTTGCTACTTGTGGTAGGAGTAAACCTCTGCTAAATCCTTTTTGAATTATTAATCCATCTTTTCCGATTTCTATTTTATCTAAATACTCCTGAGGGTCATCTACTTCCAATATTTCTGGTTTTGTAAGTACAGTTACCTCAAGTGTAATGTCATCATACTCTTCTTTTATAAGAGGGTTAAATCTAGGGTCTTCAAATGCTGCAGAAATAGCTACATTGATAGTTGCTTGAATAGCTGTTTCAACAGGCTCTGGATATCCAATACATCCTCTTAACATTTCATTTTTATTTAGTGTAACGAAAACACCAAGTTTTTCTTTTAGTTCATCTGGACAGTCTTTTGGAATTTCAATTTTTCTTCCTTCATCAAGATAGGTTAAAATAGCTTTTTTTGCTATTTCTACTAAATATTGTCCACTTTCTTTTGTTATCATTTTAATCCCTCTTATTTAACTACTTCCACCAACTAATGCATCTAATATTCTTGTATGTGGTCCACCATCACCTACTGGGGCTGTTTGACCATCTTTACCACAGAATCCAACACTTAATTTAAAGTCAGATCCAATTGCATCAACATGTTTTAAGGTTTCAAGTATGTTTCCAGATAAAGAAACATCTCGTAATGGTGTTGTTACTTCACCATTTTTAATTATAAAACCTTCAGCAGCATTAAATTGGAATATTCCTTTTCCAGTATCTACTTGTCCTCCTCTAGAACCTTTGAGATAAATTCCATCTTTAATATCTTCAATTAATTCATCAAAACTCATGTCTCCAGGTTCAAGGTAAGTGTTACTCATTCTTACAATTGGCTGGTCACTTAAAGGTGATCTTGCATTACCTGATGATTTCATACCTAGTTTTGATGCAGTTTCTCTGGAATTTAATAAATTTATAAGTTCTCCATTTTTAACAAGTTGGTTTTTCTTAGTTTTAACACCTTCAACATCATAAGCATAATGTCCAAATCCATCTTTTAAACTTGCATCATCATAGATATTTACAATATCTGAAGCTATTTTGGTGTTCATTTTTCCTTTTAGTATGGAATCATTCTGTAATATTAAATCTCCTTCAACTGCATGTCCTAATGCTTCGTGAATGAATACTCCGGTTAGTTCATTATCTGCAATAATTGGAAATTTTCCAGAAGGAGCTGGTTGAGCATCTAATAGTCTAATAGCTTTTTGTGCAATATTACGGGCAAATTCTTCAATATCCACATTTGTAATGGCTTCAAATCCTTTAACTCCACCAATACTACCATGTCCAAATTGAATAACCTCTCCATTAGTTGCAGCGGCATTTAAAAACATTCCAACACGACTTTCATCATTCTGGATTAAACTACCTTCACTATTAATGAATAAACCTTTATTTTCACTATCAGAATAGCTAATTGTAATACTGTTTACTTTATCTAAACTAGCTGCCTTATTGGCTTCTTCCATTATATCTTTTTTTTCTTCAATACTCACATCGGAAAAAGGTATTTTAACATCACTAACAACTTTATCCTTAATGATTTCACTTGGAGCTAATTCAATGTCTCCTTTTAGTGAATTTGCTAATGTAATTGATGTTTCTGCAATTTCTTCCAATTTAGTATAATCGTTTGTGTATGCAAAACCCCATGCACCATTATTTAAAACTCTTATTCTAAATCCTAAGGTGTTTCCAGTGTTAACTTCATCAACAGAGCCATCTTTCATTATAATGCTAGAATTATTACTTTTTCCAGCTCTAATATCAACATAGTCGACTTTTGGAATAGTTTTTTCAATAACTTTTTCACATAAGTCAATATATTCTTCCATTTTTTCACTTTCCTTGAATGATAATTAAAATTTTTAGTTATTTACAATATATTTATATTTAATATTATAAAAAAAGACTTATCTATTTTTAAATTTACATCTAAATATTTATATAGATTTTTTAATATAGTCATGTCTAATGAAATGAAGGTGATAAAATGGTGGTTATTGTAGGTTCTGGAGCAGGAGGAGGATTATTAGCTATGGAATTGGCTACTAGTGGAATTCCTGTGATTATACTTGAAAAAGGACCTTATGATGATTCTAAAAATGCTTTTAATTATTATGATGCCTCTGATGAAGGTGTTGATTTATTGAAAACTACTTGTGTTGGTGGTTCAACAATTGTTTCAATGGCAAATACTGTAAGAGCCCTTGAAGAAGAATTAAAAGAGTATGGAATTGATATTTCTTCTGAGTTTGATTATGTTGAAGATTTGATTAATGTTCATCAGATGGATGATTCTCATATTGGTAGAGGAACACAGCTATTTTTAGATGCAAGTGAAAAACTTGGCCTAAATCCAATTAAAATGCCAAAGGCGGTGGAAGAAGAAAAATGTATTCAATGTGGTAGGTGCGCATTGGGATGTCCTAAGGATGCAAAGTGGTCTTCTAAGGATTTCATTGATAAAGCAGTTGATGCAGGTGCAGAATTAATTGTAAATGCAGAAGTTACTAAACTATTAACTGAAAATGGTAAGGTTAAAGCAGTTGAATATGTTAAATATGGTGAAACTTACACTTTAGAGGATGATATTATTGTTTTATCTGCAGGAGCAGTTTCATCTGCATTGATTTTAAGAAACACAGGTTTATCTGCAGGTAATAAGATATTTTTTGACCCTTTTGTTACTGTTGGTGGAGTAATTAAAAATATTGGTTTTAATAGTGAAGTACAGATGAATGCACTTGTAGAAGGTAAAAACTTTATTTTATCACCTCACTTCTCTTCATTTATTCGTGAAAAAATTGATGATGATTCAATTGTTGATAAAGATATTTTAAGTATAATGGTTAAAACTCCTGATGAATGTCAAGGGTATATTGACAGCGAAGGAAAAGTTGTTAAAATCAATACAATAACTGATATCAGGTATTTGGCTGAAGGTACTGCTGTAGCGGGATTTATTTTAAAAGAAGCAGGAGTTAATCCTAAAACAATAGCTTCAACAGTTTACAGGGGAGCACATCCTGGAGGAACTGCAGCTATTGGAGAAGTAGTAGATAAAAATTTAAAAACAGATATTGATGGTTTATATGTCTGTGATGCAAGTGTTATTCCACAATCTCCAGGTAAACCGCCAATTTTAACTATATTGGCATTATCTAAAAAATTAGCCGATTATTTAAAAGGGGAAATGTAAAAACAGAATTTATTCAAATTGTTTTTCAATATCTTCTGTTTTTATTAATTTTTCACAGTAATGACACCTAACTTGAGGTGGATTTTTAGTTATTACTTTAAATTTTGGAGTAATAGGTTCATTAATATTATTTGTAATACATTTTGAATTGGTACATTTAATTATAGATTTTATCTCGTTAGGAAGAATAATCTTATCTTTTTTAACAGGTTTAAAATCTCTAATAATGTTAATAGTAGCTTTAGGTGCAATTAAAGCTATTTGATTTAATTCTGAGGAATCCAATTCTCTGTTTTCAATTTTTAATATATCTTTTCTACCAATTTCAGAGGAAGATACATTCATAGCTATTGTAACATTTTTTGTTTCATCATTTGGAAGTTCTAAGATTTTAAGAATATGCAATGATTTGTTTGCTGTAATGTGATCAATTACTGTTCCATTTTCAATAGCTTTAATTTTTAATTCTGATTTTTTATCGTCGCTCATTATCCTCACCTGTACATATTGAGGTCTAATATTTCAATGATGGTTTCAGTTTCATTCATTAACTGTTCCATATCTTTTCCTTTTGTTTTTAAGGTAAAAGTTTCAATTACACGTGCTCCACGAAGTTTTACTTTTTCTGCCATTCTTTCAACACTTGCAGCTCCACCACTGCTGTTCATTGTAGCAAATAAAACTACATCCTTTGCCCTTAGGTCGCATCTATCTATGATTGTAAGAATTGCTGGAGTTGGTTTTCCTGCCCAGACAGGTGTTCCAAAGTAGACAATATCATAATCACTAACATCAACCCTCATTGGTGTTATGTCTGTTTTTATTTCTCTAACGGCATCAAAAGAAGAGGTTAATCTATTCTTAAATCCGCTTCTTGGTTTATTATCTACTATTTCAATAGAATCTGCACCTAATTCTAAAGCTAATGTTTCAGCAACAGTTGCTGTTTTTTTGGTTTGTGAGTAGTAAATAATTAATGTTTTCATCTGAAAATCCCCTTTTCTTTTATCATATTATAATATTAATGTTTTATATAAAGATTAAGGGTGAAGACCATAAAATTCTAAACCCATTGATTCTTTTAATCCTAACATAATATTCATATTGTGAATAGCTTGTCCAGATGCTCCTTTAACAAGGTTATCAATAGCGGATAGCATAATAACTCTTCCAGTTTCATCAATTTCAAACCCACCAATATGAGCGAAGTTAGAACCACGAACAGAACTTAAATGAGGTATTTCTCCTTCATCCATTAATTTAATAAAGTATTCTCCATCATATTCTTTTTCGTATATTTTTCTTAATTCTTCACCAGTAATGTCTTCATTTTCTTTATTAAGGAAGCTATGGCTTGTTGTTTGAATTCCACGAATAACTGGAACTAAATGTGGTGTAAATGAAACTTTAACTCCTTCAAATCCTTTTAATTCTTGTTGTATTTCAGACATGTGTCTATGGTTTGAAATTTTGTAAGGATTAACATTATCTGCAATATTTGGATAATGAGTTGTTTGAGAAGGACTGACACCAGCTCCACTAACTCCTGTTTTTGAATCTATAATTATTCTATCTACTAAATCATTTTTAACTAAAGGATAAGAGGATAATATAGCTCCAGTTGGGAAACAACCTGGATTAGCTACTAATTCTGCTTTTTTAATTTCTTCTCTATAAATTTCAGGAAGACCATATACTGCTTCTGCATCACTTGTATGTTCAATTCCATACCATTTTTCATAAACTGCAGTGTCTCTGTATCTGTAATCTCCACTTAAATCAATAACTTTAGCACCAGTCTCTAATAAGTCTGGAACTATCTTCATTGATGCTCCATGAGGTGTTGCAGTAAATACTACATCTGCATCTAATTCTGATGGTTTTTTGTCTTTAAAAACAAGTCCTGAGTCTCTAATATGTGGATGTATTTTATGAGCTTCAACTCCATCATATTGTCTTGATGTAATGTCAGTTATTTCAACTTCAGGGTGGTTTAATAACATTCTAAGTAATTCTCCACCTGTATATCCGCTTGCTCCTACAATAGCTATATTATACATTATATTTTCCTCCTTATTCGCAATTATCTAATATTTTACCTTTAAAATCTGTTCTTTTAATTTTTTTAATAATTTTGCAGCTACTATCAAGTTCTGCATGATGATAATAGGTTACACGTTCCACTTTTGCTTTCAAACCTCTCTTATTAACAGTTTCCTGAAGCTTTTCAACATTATGGTTTTGATCAGGACCAATAGCTATAATATCAGGGTCAATTTCTTCCACAATCTTAAAGAAATCTCCATTTTCATTTCCTAAAACTGCAACATCAACAGGTTTTAACATTTGAATTAACTTTAATCTCTGATTTTCATCTACAATTGGAACTCTTTTTCTTTTTTTAACAGTGGAATCACGAGCTACAACAACATAGAGTTTAGCATCATCTCCACCTAACTGTTTTGCACATTCAAGGTATATTCCATGACCTGGATGCAATAAATCAAAGGTTCCTGTTGCCATAACTTTTTTCATTATTCCACTACCTCTTCATATTTCAAAGCATCTTTTAAGTTAATTTTATTTTTATAAAGTGCTGAACCAATAACAACTCCTTTAACACCAGTTTTATTAAGTTTTACTAAATCTTCTGTTGATGTTACTCCTCCAGAGTAAACTACAGGTAAATCAGTGGAATTAACAAGATTTAAGACAGGTTCAGTGTAAAAACCATTTAACAGCCCTTCCACATCTACATTTGTGAAAAGAATACTTCCAGCACCATGTTCTTTAAATTCATTTGATAATTCTTCAGGGGTTTTATCAATTTTTTCTTGCCAGCCTTTTATTACAACTTTAGAATCTTTACTGTCTAGTGAAATCATTATTCTGTCTGAACCATATTCTTTAGATAACTCTTGGATAACTTCTGGATGTTTAATACCCATTGTTCCAATAATGACTCTGTCAATGTCTAAATCCAATAGTTCTTTAGCATATTCAAGGCTTCTAATACCTCCACCTAACTGAACTGGAACTGATAGTTCATTTACAATTTTCTTAATTGTAGGTAAACTAGTTTTACCATCGATTGTTCCATTCAAATCAATTATGTGGACTGTTTTAGCTCCTTGTTCCTGCCAGGATAATGCAACCTTTTCAGGATTGTCAATGACAACTTGTTCACTTCCTGGTTTTCCTTGAACTAATTGAACACATTTTCCATTTCGTATATCAACAGCAGGCATTATTAACATCTTATTTTCTTCAAATGACATTTAAACCCCATATTAAATTTTATCATAAAATTTTCTATTATAATAAAATATGTTTTATAATATAATTAAAACTTTAGAATTTTTTAAG
>OKSC01000072.1_pt1 | contig 109609 bp, 90 predicted proteins | sample 1601161 | NCBI WGS metagenome assembly OKSC01 (sample SAMEA3541552, study PRJEB24748) | human gut metagenome | biome: human gut; feature: human-associated habitat; material: faeces | place: China | collected 2012 | reverse complement strand
TGAGAGCGGCATAGACGCTAACAGAGAAAAACAGGAAGAAAAGACAAGGTAGGTGATTAACGTGTCAGTAGAAATAAACAGGGACATAGATAAGTTTCAGGAATCGGTAGTTTTAGGTCTTACCGCAAAACAGCTGATTGATTCGGTGTTAAGTGTACTGGTTGGAGGTGCAATCGTTTTGATTTCTTATAAAAAAGTGGGACTTACGGTATCAGCATATATTGCAATACCTGTCGTTGCCCCGATTGCACTCAGCGGATTTTATTCGTTTAACGGAATGAGCTTTATGCAGATGATGAAAAAAAGAATACATTTCATGTTTAAGGTAAAACCGTTAATATACAGGTCAACGGAAAACGTATCGGAGTTAAAAGATGTGGCGTTGGAGATGGAGGCAGAAAAGAAGAAAACCGAAATAGGAACAGAAGGAAAAAGCACCGGAACTGAAACAGATAAAAAGGACAGTTTTGAAAAATCAAAAAAGAAAATGATAAAAGTGCTGATATTAAGCACAGCAGTAGTGATTGCAGCCATAGGCATTGCCTGTGGCTGTAAATTTTTATAGAAGAGGAGGATAAGAATGGGCATATTTTCAGATGGCTTCAGGGAACTAAAAAAAGCATCAGAACCGCTTTACAAAAGCCCGAAGTCCATACAGGAAACAATAGAAATAATGGAAGTATCGGAAAACGGTATTTTTAAGGTTTTGGATAATAAGTATTCAAAGACATATAAGTTTATGGATATCAATTATACGACAGCAACCTATGATGAGCAGGAAGACATTTTGCAGAGATACTGTAAGTTTTTAAATTCATTTGACTGTTGCTTTAAGATAACAATTAACAATAAAAACAAGGATATGCAGGATTTGAGAAGATATATACTGCTTCCTTACTTAAATGATGAATTTGATGATTTCAGAAAGATTTACAATGACATTATCGAGGAAAAGATTAAGGAGGGCAGACAGGGAATTGAGCAGGAAAAGTATCTGACAATTACTGTGGAAAGAAAGACTTTTGAAGAAGCAAAGGCACAGTTTGCAACGATTGAGGTAAATGTCAGAAAGGCATTTAATGAACTTGGAACAGATATTCAGCCTTTAAGCGGAAATGAAAGACTCCGTATTCTTCATGATTTTTATAATCTTGGAAAGGAAGATGAATTTGACTTTGACATCAGGAAGGCAAAACGTATCGGAAGGGATTTCAGAAATGATTTGTGCAATGGAATGATAAAGTTTCATCAGGATTATTTCGAGGATGAAAACAAAGTGTGCAGGGCACTTTTCTTTAAGAAATATCCAAAGAGTCTTTCAGAGGAGTTACTTAATACGATAACAATGCTTCCGGTGCACATGATTACAAGCATAGATGTTGTACCGGTTCCAAAGGACATGACAATAAGGTTATTACAGAAGAAATATCTTGGAGTTGAATCGGATATTATAAAACAGCAGAGGGTAAGAAACAAAAATAATGACTTTTCCACGGAGATTTCATATACAAAGAGAATGGAGAAAAAGGACATTGAGGATATGATGACCAATGTCAGGGAAAATGATGAGAGCATGTTTTATACCGCAGTAAATATTATTGTAATGGCAGATGATAAGGCAGAGCTTGACAGTATATGCGAAACTATTGTAACAATCGGAAAAAGTAACGGAATTGCTATTGATACACATCAGTTTATGCAGAGGGAGGCATTAAATACGGTGCTTCCGATTGGTGTAAGACAGGTGGAAACAATGAGAACAATGCTTACAAATTCCCTTGCAGGTCTTGTACCTTTTAACGTACAGGAATTAAGGGATGATGGAGGTAATTATTACGGTATCAATCAGGTTTCAAAGAACATAAATGTGGGAAACAGAAAGAAGCTGATAAACGGAAACGGATTCGTATTCGGTGTTCCGGGTTCAGGAAAATCATTTTTCAGCAAGATGGAAATGGGTAGTGTATTCCTAAAAGGTGAAGATGATGTAATTGTTATCGATCCGATGATGGAATATTTTGACATTGCAAAAACATATGGGGGTACGGTTGTAAATCTGTCCACATATACTGATAACTATGTAAATCCTTTGGATATGGATGTGTGGAATCTTGATGCAAGGGATTCTAAGGGATGGATAAGGGAAAAATGTTCTTTTATGTTCGGACTGTGTGAGCAGTGTCTGAATCAGCCTTTAACACCACAGCAGCGTTCCATCATTGACAGATGTTTGACGGAAATGTATCTGGAGATTGCAAGAAGCAGGGAGAAGTATATTCCGGTAATGTCAGATTTTTATGAACAGCTGTTAATACAGAGTGATGCAGAGGAGAAGAAAATAGCAAAGGATATTGCATTATCGCTTGAGATATTTGTAAAAGGCTCCCTTAATATTTTTAACCATCAGACAAACGTGGATATGGATAACAGATTTACGGTATACGGTATCAGGGATTTAGGACAGGACCTGGCACCGATATCAATGCTTATTATGATGGAGGCAATACAGCAGAGAATTGTTGAGAACGGTCAGAAAGGCAGGGCAACTTGGCTTTATATTGATGAAATACATGTGCTGCTCAATTCAGAATACAGTGCAAAGTATTTACAGCAGTTGTGGAAGAAAGTAAGAAAACAGGGCGGTCTTTGTACTGGAATTACTCAGAATGTGGTTGACCTTTTGCAGAACTATACTGTTACAACGATGCTTGCAAACAGTGAGTTCATTGCAATATTAAAACAGGCAAATACAGACGCAGAAAAAATAGCAGATGTAGTCGGGGTATCGGAATCGCAACTTGAATTTGTAAGCAATGTTCCGTCGGGGATGGGACTAATAAAGTGCGGAAATGTGATAATACCTTTTGATAATACGATTAGGAAAGATACAGGATTATATAAGTTATACAATACAAATATTCATGAGAAATGAAGGATAAAGAACAGATATCTGTAGGATACTGTGTGTGGATAAATATTAAATCATATGTTAATATTTAATCAAACAGTATAATAGTAAATGCAATACTATAATTATCTTATTTTAGTTAGTATTTTTTTTAAGGATTCCAGAGCATATGTAATGAAATATTATGCATATTATTTTATGTTTGTTATTGTGTGATTAGTGCAAAGATAATAAAATTATGTCTAATTATTGAAAGATACAAATATGAAAACTACAATGAGGAGGATGATAAAATGCCTAGATTACTTTCTATAGAAGAAACAATAAATATAATTAGAGAATATATTGAAGATGATAGAAAAAAACAAGCAATACTTTTAAATGGTGAATGGGGATGTGGGAAAACATTTTTTATTAATAATAAATTGATTCCTCAAATCAATAAAAATAAATTTCAGATATATCAAATATCTTTATATGGTGTTTCTGACATAGAAAAAATACAAGATTTAATTTATGAAAAATGGATAGAAAAAGTAGTAGAAGATAAAACAGAAAAATTTGACATAGTAAGTGATGCACTAATAAAGAGGATCGAATTATTGGGAAAAAATGCCATTAAATTTTTGGAAAACAAGATGGGAACAGATGGTAATGTTGCTGATATGGCAAAAAATATGCTTGAACAGAGCATCGGTAAGGACAAAAAACCACTTCTTATTTTTGATGATATTGAAAGATGTCAAATTGATATTATTGAGTTGATGGGATTTCTTAATAATTTGTCTGAGAATAAGGAATATAAAATTATATTAGTCGCAAATGAACAAGAAATAAATAGAGATGAAGATGAAATTGCAATGGCATTAAAATATGAAATTGCATTGAACAGCAGACTTGATGTAGAAAACTTAATAGAAAGAAAAAATAGAAATGTCATAAATGAAAGTCAAAAAGAATCCGATAATAAAATAAATCGTGAAGAATTAGCCAAGATAACTCGTCATTATTTTGGCAGGAAAACAACATACGAAAGAACTAGAGAAAAATTAATTGGATTAACGGTACCATATAGTATTTCAATTAAGGAGTCATTTGATGAGATAATATCAGAATATATTAAGGATAAAAATGTACAAAAAATAGTTGAAGAAAGCAGCCAAGATATTTTTGATTTATTTGAGCAAGAAGGAAATCGAAATTTAAGAACATTAATTGTTTCATTTATTGCAATTGAGGATATTATTTCCTCAATTGAACAAGACAGAATATCAGATAAAGTAATTCTAAGGGATGAACTAAAAACGATTGTGTTGTATACAGTATATTCTGCTATAAGAAGAACAAATGGGATAGATGAGTACAATTGGCCTAAAAATACTCGTTATGGATGCGTGAACAACAGATTGTTTGCAATACAGCGTACAAAAATATATGGATATGCATTTGTGAATGAGTATTGGAAAACACAATGTATTGATAAGGAAGTAGTCTATGCAGATATTCAAAAAGTTATAAATCAAAAGGTTGAGTCAAAAAAAGCATTAGAACAAACAAATGAACATCGATTATTAGCACTTAACAGTCTATATGAGTGGTATTTATTACAAGATGATGAGGTAAAACAACTTATTTTACAAATGAAGAAAGAGTTAGAACACAAAAAATATTATCCACAAGAATTTAAAGATATAATCCTTACACTGATGCGCATAAACAATCCTAATTTTGGGTTAATTACTAGTGAAAATCAAAAACAAAAAGGCAGACTTTATGATTCTACAGAAAGTGGTCAGTTTGTAGGAATGTCTTTGGGTAAACAAAAGGAAGTCGTAAGGCATCAATATGAAGATTGGGAAATATATGATATTTCAGAATTTATTGATTTAATGGTTGAATATCTTAATGAAAGTGAAAATAAACTTACGAAAGAAATGATATGTGTTTTGTCAGAAGATAAAGAGTTTGCTTATGAGTATAGATGCTTAACAATGCCATTAATTGAAATGATTGAACGAGATGAATTGGATGATGCAATCGTAGATGAAAATGGCACAAAAATATTTGATATGCAATGGAATGAACAATTAGAAGTGTTTTGTAAAAACAATAGCTTAGAGTTTCAGAAACAAGGAAAGTTTTTATCTTTGTTTGAGTATAATAAGTTAATTGAGAAATTTAAACTTGCAAGTCCAAAAGAGATAAGTTTTTTTTGTGATGCTGTAGAAAATGTTTATTCATTTTCAAATCTTGTAGATTTTTATTCTGTAGACTATGAAATAGTAAAAGCTATATGTAAATATAAAATGGAATCACTTAATGAAAATAAAAGTAGAACTAAAGAAATAGCATTAAGAAGATTACAAGCTGATATGTGTAAATATGCGAATTTGCTTAAAAGGAAAGATATAGCGGAGTAAATAATATCTTAAAAATAGACACCTTGATAATTCAAGTATAATAAAAAGTAAGTGAATGAAATAATTGAATAATATCACGAAAAAATTTTAAGCCATTACAAAGCAAAATTTGTAGTGGCTTTCTTTATTTCAGGAGGAAAAATGAAAAAGAAAAATAAGAAGCAGGAAAGGCATATTCACAGCCGTGACATGCCAAATTTCAGAAGAAATGACACCGATAAAAGAAAGGTAATTAAGGATAAGAAAAGCATTTTAAAAACCGGTGTGGAAGTGACAACAAGGAAAGGTGTCAAAGCTACACTTAACCAGTTAGAAGGCAGTGAGGAAGCGGAAAGTGCTTTAATGACCGCAGCAGTTATTACAAGTCCGGTAACAAAAACTGCAAAAAAGACCGGAAAGACTGTAAGGGAACAAATAAAGAAAAGGCATATAAAAGAGACACAGGTAAAAAGTATAAGAGAAAAGAAAAAGCCAGATAAAAAGAAAATCCACAGCGATGACTCAAAAAAATCTGAAAGTCAGGTTAAGGAGAGAAAAATTCATTATCAAAATGGCGGTGTAAAATCCGAATCAAACAGAACAGGAAAGGATAAACCGAAAAGCCATAAAAATAGTGGAAGCAGCAGTAAAGACAAAAACGTAAAAAAAAGAAAACTTGCCCTTGTTATAGAAAAGTTAAAGAGTGCAGGAACAGGAATATCAGGCAAAGCAGGCATAGAGGATACCGGAAGTGGTGTGGGAGATGTTGTAAAAATGATTGCAGTAAAAGTGGGGTTGTTGCTTCTTCCGATTGTATTAGGACTACTTCTGATAATCGGTGTGGCTGCAATAATCATATCACTTGTAGTGGCACTTATATATAACTCACCGTTTTCTATATTTTTCCCACCATTAGAAAGTGGAGATACGGTAATGACGGTCACAAGCCAGTATATGGCTGAATTTAACAGGGACATCAATATTCTTGTGACGGAGCATAAGGACTGTGACATTGGAAAAATCGTATATGTTGACTATGAAGGAACATTATCAGCACCGTCAAATTATTATGATGTCATGAGTGTCTATATGGTGAAGTACGGTGTGGGAAATACTGCGACGGTTATGGATGAAACAGGAAAGGCTAACTTAAAATCCGTATTTGACGATATGTGTACATACACCATATCCACAGGGGAAGAAAAAATCAAAAATGATGAGGGAAAGAAAGTAAAAAAGAAGGTACTGTATGTAAATGTGACGTTCAAAACTTATTATCAGATGGAAACAGAGTACAGTATGAGCGAGGATGAAATAAATCTTCTTAATTCCCTGATGAGTCAGGAAAGCATGGCGGCTCTTGGGATTGCCGGTGGAAATACAGGTACACAGAGCGGAGGCAATAAGAAATCTTCCCTGTCACAGAGTGAAATTGATGCAATTACAGAAAAAATAGCGGATGGAAAAGCAAGGACGGCAGTAACCTTTGCTTTGTCAAAGGTAGGTTATCCATACAGCCAGCCACTTAGAAATTCGGGTACACATTTTGACTGTTCATCTCTTGCCTACTATGCATGGAACAGCGCAGGTATTTCCATAATGACGGGTGGTTCCAATACTGCGGCAGCAGAGGCACAGTGGTGCAGTAATAACAAATGTACCGTAAAAGAGAAAAATCTGAAACCCGGAGATTTAATATTTTACAGTTATTCCAATAATGGAAGATATAAAAATATCAGTCACGTTGGAATTTATGTCGGTGACGGAAAGATAGTGGAAGCGGTTGATGAAGCAACAGGTGTTGTCATTCAGGACTATCATAATGGAGGTCTTGTGATGATTGGAAGACCAGATAAAAAGAAATAGAAACAGTAAAAGAGCAGAGCCAAAAAGGTTCTGCTTTTTGGATTGGAGGAAAGATGAAAGAAACATATATAAAAGACATGGAGTTTTTAATAAGGGAACTTCATAAAGAATGGGGCAGAAGCAAATCTGAAAGAAAGAGTGTTGCACTGTCTTTAAATGATGCAGAGGTATTAAGAAAAAAGATTGCAGAAAGCATAGAAAAGCAGCAGAAGATAATTGACGGTGATAATGATATTGAATTTAAACAAAGCATTAAGATGTCAAAGGATAACTTTGTGATGCTCCGTATTGCAAAAAAGCTGTCAAAGAAAATGAAGAGAGGCGGAAATACATTTATCATTGACCTTGATAATGAGGAATACAGAAAATATACAAATCTTTTAGAACCGGAAGAAGGTGATTAAGATGGGAAAGAAATATAAGATTATTTATGCTGATCCTCCGTGGCAGTACCGTGTTTATTCTAAAAAGGGGAAGAGCAGAAGCGCAGAAAATCATTACCACACGATGAACATTGATGACATACGTTCCCTTCCGGTAGGTGAGATTGCAGATGATGACTGTGTGCTGTTTTTGTGGATTACGTTTCCGTGTCTTAAAGAGGGAATATCCGTTATGGAAAGCTGGGGCTTTACCTATAAGACATGCGGTTTTAACTGGTAAAAAGAAATAAGAAAAAAGACACATATTTCATGGGACTTGGTTTTTGGACACGTTCTAATTCGGAAGTGTGTCTTATCGGAACCAAAGGACATCCAAAGCGTGTGTCAAAGGCAGTTCCGCAGGTATGCGATGCAAGAGTAATGGAACACAGCAGAAAGCCTTCTGAAATACGAGATCGTATAGTGGAACTTTGCGGTGATGTGCCACGCATTGAACTTTTTGCAAGGGAAACAGTAAAAGGCTGGGACTGTCTTGGAGATGAGATTGATGGAGAGGACATAAGGGATGCTTTAGTGGAGGTAATTAATGATGAGTGCTGATTACAAGGTTCAGAGGCTCTATGATGAATTTATCCGTGATGTTACAAAAAGTGCAGATAACTGGAAGAACTTTCTAAGGATAACCGGGAGAATATACAGGTATGAGTTTGACAATGTTCTTATGGTGTATGCACAAAGACCAAATGCAACACTTGTGGGAGATTATGATTCATGGAAAAAGGTAGGAAGATATGTAAAAAGAGGAAGCAGAGGTATTGCAATTTTTCCGTCAAAGATTTTAAAACCGCATATGCGTTATGTTTTTGACATATCGGATACCGCAGGAAAGAATGTGAAGCTTACATGGGATTTGAATTCTGATAATCTGAAAAGTCTTGTGGATGAGTTGGCAAGTGAAAAAAAAATAGAGCCTTATACCGATAGTGGAAGAAATAATTTAATGAATCTCTTAAAGAACTATACAAAATCGAACATACGATCTATAATGAAAGAGGAATCCCAAATAAGGATTTCTGAACTTAACCGGATTACAGGTGGTGTGATTAAAGGTGAAGATAATGAAACGCAGGGGCTTACGGCAGAAGAAATGTTATATAAGAGCATTTTATATGCAGTAGGTACAAGATGCGGTTTTGACCTGTCCTCTGAAGAACAGGACATGGGTTTTATAACAAATATATCCGATGAAGATGATATTTACCGTTTTGGTTCCCTTGTATGTGACGTATCCTGTAGTGTTCTTAAAGAGTTTAATTACAAAGTTAGGCGGATTGAAAACGAAAGGAGAGTTACAGATGGAAGAAAAGAAATTGACTTATCACGAGGGAGCGGACGGAATGATGTATCCGAATCTGGAAATGCCACAGGAAAAAGTGAGCATGACGCAGGTGGGCAGATACGGAATGATGGCAGCGGAGTATCTGAAAGAAAACGAGAGGATGAGATACAACACACTGTACCGTCTGGGAAGACTGGCGGAGAAAATGAAAGAAGTGGATACGGAGGCGAACAGCCTGATGGACAAACTGATGAAAGATTACCTGAAAAAGCACAAGCCGGAGAACCCGTTCTCCACAATGGAAATGTGGAAGATAAGGGAGCAGGCAAAGATGATGGCAGAGGAAGTGGTACTTCATCAGGTAGTGTACAGATTCCACTAGAAAAATCATCCGGAGAGCCTGATGGGCAGACTGATGAAGAATTTAATAAAGAAATGGATGAAATAAATTCATTTGGAAAATCAGAGGAAGCAGGTTTTGAACAGGCTTCCTTTTTCTTTGACCAAAATACAAATGAAATAGGTTTTGCTGATGATAATAAACTGTCTGACACAAAACTTAAGAATACAGAAAAAGTTAAAGGAAAATACACTTATATAGCACCCAAAATAGAAAAAATCGTGCCGCATGATTATATTGTGAATGTTCTGTTAAGAGGAACGGGTTTTCAAAATGGGAAGAAAAGAGTGTATGACATTTATAAAAGCGTGGACAGTGCGACAGAGCGTGCAAAACTTGTAAAGAAAGAGTTTGGTCTTGGCGGTGCAGGCTGGCCGGTTGAAGGGTACGGACTGCACGGATATGACACATTTAAACCTCAGGGGATGAGATTTCAGTGGAGAGATGCAGAGGGCGAAAAGGAAGGATATATAAGCTGGAAAGCAGTTGAGGAAGAAATAAGAGTTCTGATAAACAAAGGAATTTATTATCAGGAAGTTATAGAAGAAGAAAAGACCATCGGTGATTATGACATTCCGGACGAAGTTCTTGCAATGGATCAAAAGCCTGTTCCTGATATGGAGAAACTAAAGAGCGCCTATGAGGAAGAAAGAGAGCTTACCGATGAAGAAGCTGCAATAGAAGATATGATGGTGACTATGGCAGAGTATGGTGATGAAATAGCAGCAGAGTCACAAAATACCAAACCACATATTACGGATAACAAAAAAGATGGAAAGGAACAGAGTAACATTGAAACTTTCCCAAAGCATAACTTTCATTATAATCTGTGGGAGCTTGAAACCGGAGGTGCGAAGACAAGATATCAGTGGAACGTGGATGCCATAAGGACATTGAAACAGATTGAAGAAGAAAACAGACTTGCCACAATGGCTGAGCAGAAAATTTTGGCTAGATATGCAGGGTGGGGTGGAATCCCGGAAGTATTTGATGAAAAAAATAGTTCATGGGAGAAGCAGTATAAAGAATTAAAGGAACTGCTTTCCCCTTTAGAATATGAGAACGCAAGAGCAAGCGTAAATAATGCTTTTTATACTTCTCCTGAAATTGCCATGTGCATCAATCAGAAACTTGCAGATTTCGGAGTGACAAAGGGAAACATTCTTGAACCGTCTATGGGCATTGGAAACTTTTTTGGAAGTATGCCGATACCCATGCAGAGATGCAGACTGTACGGTGTTGAAATGGATGATGTAACCGGAAGAATTGCAAAGCAGCTATATCAGAGAGCAGATATTACAATATCGGGGTTTGAAGATACAAAGTACCCTGATAACTTTTTTGATGCAGCTGTCGGAAATGTTCCTTTCGGAGATTATAAAATATATGATCCAAAATACAACAAGCTGAATTTCCGTGTGCATGACTATTTTCTAGCAAAGGCACTTGACCAGATAAGACCGGGCGGAGTTGCAGCATTTATTACAACAAAAGGAACAATGGATAAGGCAAATCCAAATGTCAGAAGATATCTTGCACAGAGAGCAGAACTTATCGGTGCGGTAAGACTTCCTAATACAGCATTTAAGGATAATGCAGGAACAGAGGTTACATCGGACATTCTGTTTTTAAAAAAAAGAGAAAGGCAGACAGACATTGAGCCTGACTGGGTTCATCTTGGATATACAAATGATGGGATTCCCATTAATTCTTATTTCGCAGAACACCCGGAAATGATGCTTGGAAAGATGGAATACGATACGGGAAGATATGGAGAAAACAGCAGATATACGGTATGCGTAAATGATGCTAAGGATTTCAATATGTATGAAAGCCTTAGCAGTGCACTGAAAAATCTCGAAGCTTCCATATCAGATTTTGCTGCACCGGAAATAGAAGAAAATTTAGAAGTCATAGCTGCCAGTCCTGACATCAGAAACTATACTTATTCCTTTGTGGATGGAAAACTTTATTACAGGCAGAATTCCCAGATGTATTTAAAAGAATACTCCAAAACGGCAGAAGAAAGAATAAAGGGACTTGATGAGATAAGAAAAATTACAAGGTATATCATAGACATTCAGACAGAAGGATGCAGTGAACAGGAATTAAAAGAAAGCCAGAAGGTACTGAATGAAAAGTATGATGTGTTTGTAAAAAAATATGGTGGGATAACTTCAAAAGGCAATGACAGGGCTTTTCGTGATGATGCAGATTATCCGCTTTTATGCTCTCTTGAAAATGTGGATGAAGAGGGTAAGGTCACAAAGGCAGATATGTTTTATAAGCAGACAATCAAACCGGATATCAGACCTGAAAATGTTGTTACTGCAATAGAGGCTTTAAATATTTCAATCAATGAGTTTGGTTCTGTAAATATTCCGTTTATGCTTTCAATCTATGAGCCGGATATCAGTAAAAAGATAAAGGAACTGGAAGAACAGGCAGGTGAAAGAGTAACCTTATCGGAACAGGCAAGAGCAGAAGTTAAGGGAGCAGCCATATGTGAAGAATTATCGGGAATTATTTTCCTGAATCCTGTTTTATACAATGAAGAAGATTTAAGTGCAGGATGGGAAACAGCGGATGAGTACCTATCAGGAAATGTGCGAAGAAAGTTACAGGAAGCACAGGAATATGCAGAACAATATCCAGAATTGTTTGCAGGAAATGTTGAAGCACTTTTAAAGGTACAGCCAAAAGACCTTGACGCATCGGAGATTGATGTAAGGGTTGGAACAACATGGATTGAGGAGCAGGACTATGAAGAATTTATATATGAGCTTTTAGGAACACCGAGAAGAGCGAGAGCGGTAAGAAGCACATTTTATTCATCAGGCATTATGGTACATCTTAATAAATACAGCATGGAATGGTTTATAGAGAATAAATCAATGGATAAGCATTCTGTGGCAGCTTCCAAAACATATGGAACGGGCCGCATGGATGCTTATTCTATTTTTGAAGCATCACTGAATCTGAAAACGGTGACGGTAAGGGACAGAATTGATGATGGAGATGGCAAATACCATTATGTTGTAAATAAGAACGAAACAATGCTTGCAAGGGAAAAGCAGAATCTTATAAAAGATAAATTCAGGGAATGGATATTTGTAGAGCCGGAGAGAAGAAAAAAATATGTTGATTATTATAACCATACATTTAATAATACAAGACTTCGTGAATATGACGGTTCAGCACTTTCCTTTCCGGGAATGAATCCTGAAATAGAACTCCGACCGCATCAGAAAAATGCCATCGCAAGAATACTGCTTGGAGGTAATACACTTCTTGCCCACTGTGTAGGTGCCGGGAAGTCATTTGAAATGATGGCGGCGTGCATGGAACAGAAAAGATTAGGTCTTGCTAATAAGACGGTAATGGTTGTTCCTAAGCCCTTAATAAATCAGACAGCATCGGAATTTTTAAGACTTTATCCGTCAGCAGATATCCTTGTGGCTACGGAGCGTGACTTTGAAAAGAGCAGAAGACAGCAGTTCATATCAAGAATTGCAACAGGTGATTATGACTGTATTATAATGTCACATTCACAGTTTGAAAAAATTCCGATTTCAGCAGAGAGAAGGGAGAGGATGCTTAACGAACAGATAGAGCAGATATCCTATGCCATAGAGGAAACAAAAGATAAGAACGGTGAACGCTGGACTGTAAAACAGATGGAAGCACAGAAGAAAAAACTGAGTGAGCAGTTAAAAAGTCTTGCCGATGAGGAGAGAAAAGATGACCTCATTACATTTGAAGAACTTGGTATTGACTGTCTTATGGTTGACGAAGCACATAATTACAAGAATCTTGCAATATTTTCAAAGATTAATAATGTATCAGGTATCAGTAATTCAGGTGCAAAAAAGTCAACAGATATGCAGCTAAAATGCCAGTATATCAATGAAATAAATCCAGGAAGGGGAATTATCTTTGCAACTGGAACACCAATCAGCAATACAATGTGTGAAATGTATGTTATGCAGAGTTACCTGCAACAGGATACGTTGGAGCAGATGGGAATATACCATTTTGATTCATGGGCAGCAAACTTCGGTGAAGTTACAACGGCTTTGGAACTGACTGTTGAGGGCAGTGGATTTCGTATGAAAAGCAGATTTAATAAATTTACTAATTTGCCGGAACTTATGAATATGTTTAAGCAGGTGGCAGATGTACAGACGCAGGATATGTTAGACCTTGATGTGCCAAAGTTAAGAGGTGGAAATTACATTATCGTAGAGTCAGAGCCCGACTGGTATGTAAGACAGGTCATGGAAGATTTTGTTGTGAGGGCAGAGCGTATCAGAAATGGCGGTGTGGATTCCAGTGTTGACAATTTCTTGAAAATTACCCATGAGGCAAGACTGCTTGGAACGGATGCGAGACTTCTTGATAAGGATGCACCAAATAATCCTGATGGAAAGCTAAATAAAGTAGTGGATAACGTGGCATTTGAATATGAAAAGGCAGAAGGTGAGGGAAAAATCGGTTGTCAGCTTATATTTTCAGACATAGGAACACCCGGAGGAAAAGATTTTGATGTGTATAATTATGTGAAATCTGAACTGATAAAAAGGGGAATACCTGAGAATGAAATAGCATTTATTCACGATGCCAAGACGGATGCACAAAGAGAAGTATTATTTAAGGAGATGAGGACAGGAAGAAAGAAGGTTCTTATCGGATCAACCGACAAGTGCGGTACCGGTGTAAATGTTCAATCGCACCTTGTGGCACTCCATCATATCGACTGTCCATGGAAGCCTTCAAGCATTGAACAGAGAGAAGGAAGAGGAATCAGACAGGGAAATGAAAATGAGGAAGTTGCAGTATACAGATATGTCACAAAAGAAACATTTGATGCATACTCATGGTCGCTTGTGGAAAACAAGCAGAGGTTTATAAGCCAGATAATGACGAGCCGGACTGTGTCAAGAACCTGTGAAGATATTGACGAGGCAACGTTGTCCTATGCAGAGATTAAGGCGGTTGCTACAGGAAATCCATTGATAAAAGAAAAGATGGAATTGGATAATGACTTGCAGAGATTAAAGTTATTAAAGGCATCTTATGACAGCCAGAGATATACATTTCAGGATGATTTTATGCTCAGATATCCGAAGCTCATTAAGGCAGCTGAAGAAAAGCTGAAATGCGTAAGAACTGATATTGAGGCAAGGGACAAGGAGCTTCTAAAGGGAGATGAATTTGCCATTAAGCTAGGCAATATGACCTATACCGAAAGAAGTGACGGTGGCACGGCAATGCTTGAGATGTTGAGTAGATGTAAGAGCGGAGATACTTATGGGCTGGGCAGTTTCAGAGGTTTTGAACTGTTGATTGAAAAGAATTATATGGGAGTAAATTATATGATTCTTCGTGGAAAAACAGAATATAAGGTTGAAATGTCAACTAGTCCTGTGGGAAATATGATAAAGCTCGATAATCTGTTCAACAGCCTGAATGAAAATGAAGAATTTTTAATAAAGAAGATTGAGCAGTACAAAAGGGATCTTGAATCTTCAAAAGCAGAGTACGAGAAACCGTTTGCTTATGAGAAAGAATTAAAGGATATGTTAAAAAGGCAGGCGGAATTAAATGCGATGCTTGATCTGGAAAAGAGTATCGATACGGATTCGGAAGTCATCTGCCCACCGGAAAATGAAAAGTCAGGAAAAGTGGCAGAAGATATTTCGGAGTATAGGGAAGATGAAAACAGGGGCAGGAGATAACTGCCTCTGAAAATTTTTAACAACTATGACAGGGAACAGAGGAACTGTTTCTAATATTTTAGTAAAAAAATAGCGGAGTATGACCGTAACATGCAGAAGGAGAATTGAAATGAAATATACAGTAAAAGTAAATAAGGTAAGAAAAAATGAGGGAAGTTTAAGAGGATTTGCAACAGTAGTATTTGAAGAATCATTTAAAGTAACAAATATAGCCATTCTTGAAAACAGTAATGGAAATATGTTTGTATCCATGCCAAGATACAGAAGCAGTGAAGTGGATGAGCAGAACAATCATATTTTTAAGGATGTCTGCAATCCAATCACAAAGGAGTTCAGAGAGGAACTTTACAATGCTATTCTTGATGGATATGAAAATGCAGGAAGAGAAGGTGTAAAGGAAGAAAAGATAGAGCAGGCAGTAGAAATGCCGTCATTTGCTGTAAAAGTGACACCATTTGAAAGAGATGGCAGCAATATCAAAGGGCTTGCAAGGATTTATCTTGATGACAGTTTTGTAATTAATAATGTATCTGTACTTCAGGGCAAGGATAATGTATTTGTGGCAATGCCGTCATATAAGACAAGGCAGACGGATGAGCAGGGAAAAGCAATTTATCAGGATGTATGTTATCCGGTGACAAAGGAGTTTCGTGAGAATCTTTATGGAGAGATTATTGAAACTTACAAAGAGGAAAAAGCAAAAGGAATGGATAGGTCTGCACCCATAAAGGAAGATGAGTTTATGAGAGTGGATGACAGGGATGTAGGATTGTCGATAAGATAGTAAATTTAGAAAGATTATGTAATTACAAAGGAATTTAAGGAAAAATGAGGTTAGAGAATTTCTCTAGCCTCATTTTTCTTATGAGAATAGCTAGTTTTCTCCATTGAAATAAAGACTATTTTAATGCATGCGTATGTAGAAAAATGTAAAATAAGGTAGGGAGTTTCATTGACACAGTGTACGATGTAACGCCATATTTATTAGTTCGATAGTATTCTATCTTCTTCATTAAATATACATTAACATTTTTTTTGAAAAATTTAGATTAATATTTATATAAAAATTTTTATTTCCTATTCATTAGATTTTAAGTCTTGTGCCATAGGAAATTCTCCTATTAAGGAGAAAATGGAGATAGACAATGATGTGCAGAGATTATAGTTGTTGAAAGCATCATATGACAGTCAGAGATACAGCCTTCTGAATAATTTTATGATTAGGTATCTAAAATCTATAAAAGTAGCGAGTCAAAAACTGGCCTACATAAATGAGAATGCAAAATCCATGAAGGAAGAACAGACAGAAAAACAGAGTTCACTATTATAATTTTTAGAATAACCTATACTGAGCGAGCAGATGTAGGCATCTCAATAAGTTAAGATAAAACATTTGACGAATCATTGGTGCTTATAAAAAGTTTGATATTGTTGCAAGAAGATATAAAAACAGGTGTTATTAAGAGTAAAGACGGATTATGAAATGTGGAAATTAAATTTTGTTGGAAATATGGGAGGGCAAGAAAATCAATTTAATAGTAGTCTCTAAAATTGTTGTATTATTGGAAATTTAATTATTAAAAATAAGTGAAAAACAGGAAAGAGATTATAGATAAAAGAGAAATGCATTATTATTCTAAAAATACAAATTTAGTACTGAGTGATATATGCAGAGCGTTTTATTAAAATATGCAATATAAGTATGATGAATATGAATAATGGGTAATTTTACTTTATCCAAATTTATAATAGGATAATGATATAAAGTAAATTTAGGTGAATAAATTCTAGCATTTATAAGAAAAATTTAGAAATAAAAAAATTGTAATGAATAAGCCGCTAAATAATAAAGAAATGATTCATCCAATATATAATAAAAAATTTGAAAATGGAGGAGGAAAATGTTCTTAATTACATCAATTAGTGATTTGAAAAGTGTAAAAATTTCTTATAAGAACTCAAATAGTATAATTGGTACAGCAAGAATAAAAGGAAAAAAATGTTTCTTTTATTGTGAAAATCTAAATATAAAGAGTGTGTGTTTTGGAAAAGAACAAGCAACACAAATAAATAAATTATTAGTTGAATCAAAAGATAAAAACTATCCATTGATATATTTTATTAATTGTTGTGGGGCCGACATAAAAGAAGGAACTAGGTCGTTGGATGCCTATGCAGATGTATTTAGAACGTTTGTACGAGAACACAATAATCAGTTACATATTGCAGTTATTTGTGGAAATTGTGTAGGAGGAAGTGCATTTTTAGCAACTATGTGTGATTTTGTTTTGTTTGACAAAAACAGTGGTAATTTATGTTTGACAGGACCTAAAGTGGTGAAGAGTGTATTAGGAGAGAGATGCACAAAACAAGAGCTTGGTGGAAGTCATATACAATCTATAAATGGAACAATTAATATTATGTATGAAACTATAGAGGAATGTCGTTACCAATTGGGTTATATTCTAGACATTTACTATAATGTTGCAAATAAGGTTAAGAATCCTATATATGAGTTGCAGAATAATATCTTACCTCTAAAAAATCAGCCGTATGATATTTTAAAAGTCATCAAGGGAATTGTGGATGCAGATTCAATATTAGAAATATCTTCGTCGTACGCGCAAAATCTTGTTACAAGTTTTGCGCGAATTAACGGAAAAAGTATTGGAATAGTTGCAAATCAACCTAAGGTACTTGCAGGGGCAATTGACTGTATGGCAGCAGAGAAGGGAAAAAATTTTTTGGAAAAATGTCGTAAACTTAAGTTACCATTATTAGTTATAGTTGATGTGCCTTCTTTTTTACCGGGAAAAGAACAAGAAAGAGCTGGAATTGAAAAAAAAGGAGGCCAATTTATTAAAGAGATGATTTGTTTAGATACAGTTAAAATCTCTTTGATTTTACATAAAAGTTATGGTGGTGCTTATATAGCTATGAACTGTATTGCCTTAGGGGCTGACAAGGTATATAGTTGGCCAAAAAGTAGTATAGGAATAATGGGACAAAGTGCTGAAGAAGAAGTATGCTTCGATTCTTCGGCAAGACAAAACACGTCGGAATATGGGAAATATATTGAGCAAGGATGTGTTTCAGAGATTGTTGAACCAGAGGAGACAAGAGATAAATTAATTAAGGAATTTTGCAGTATATGATTGTACTATGGTGTAACATCAGAAAAATGACGTTTTCTAATAAGCAAGTATCTTATATAGAATTATTATCAAACATGAAAACAAGAAAATATTTTTATGAGAAAGATTCTGTTCGACATTTAACAGGATTACTATTGGCAGAATATGCTTGGAATTATGTTACAGGAATGGGTTCAATAGGCATAGTTCAAGAGAAAGGTAATAAACCCTATTATGTAAATCTGTATAAAAAACATAATATTCAATTTAGCATATCGCATGCAGGAGATATAGTGATCTGTGCAGTCTCATCAAATTTAGTTGGTATTGATATAGAAAAAGTAAAAACGTTTCCACAAGAAATAATTAATCATTATTATACTAAAGATGAAATAGACTACTGTAAACAAGGACAAGAATTTCCGTATAAGATTTGGACACGAAAAGAATGTTATCTCAAAGCAATAGGAGTAGGAATTGGGGGACTAAAAAGAACTATGCCTATGGTAGAGAATGGAAAGATTAAGAAGCAGTTTTGTGGATTTATATTTAAGGAATTGCAATTAGACTCTGAGTATGAAACAGTAGTATGCACAACAGAAGAAAAAGAAACAGTTAAAGTACGAGAGATTAGTAGCGAATGTTTAATAAAATATTTAGAAGTAAGTTTATAACATTGTGATAAGGAATTGAAAATAAATTTTGGGAGTAAATCTTCATATTAGTATTAATTTGTTGATATTTAAAGAGGATGATAAACTTTACCAGTAAATGTAGATAAGAATATGTAGGAGGGAGGAGGTATATGAATGTTACAGTAATTGGTGTGGGCTATGTAGGTATTGTAACGGGCATAGTTCATGCTTATTTAGGCAATGATGTAGTGTGCATTGATAGTGATAAACAAAAGATAGCTAAATTGAATCAAGGGATTTTACCCATCTATGAACCAGGATTGGAAGAATTATTTTATAAAATTAGAGATAACATTACATTTACAGAAGATTATGCACTGGCACTAAAGAATAGTGAAATAGTATTTGTTGCAGTAGGAACTCCTTCTAAAGAAGATGGTTCTCCAAGTGATAAAAATATACGCGAAGTGGTTAATTATCTTGTACAGCATTTAATTAAGGAAGATGTTATTATCGTGAATAAATCTACTGTACCAATCGGAAGTGGGAATTGGATGCAATCCAGAATCGACGAAGAACTTAAAAAAAAATATGGAACTAAAAAATTGTTTCATATTGTATCCAATCCTGAATTCCTGAGGGAGGGCTCTGCTATTTATGATATGTTGTATCCTGATAGAATTATATTAGGAGCAGATAATGAGTATGCAAAAAAAAAGTTACTATCACTTTATGAGCCAATTGTGAAGAGAACTTTTATTCCGCCATCACACATAGAGGAAGTGCAGTATGAAAGTAAGCCTGTTATTTTTGAAACAAATATTGTTACGGCAGAACTTATTAAGTATTCGGCAAATGCTTTTTTGGCATTAAAGATTAGTTTTATAAATGAAATTGCATGTTTGTCTGAAAGAATAGGTGCAGATATCATTGATGTTGCAAATGGGATAGGACTGGATAAGAGAATAGGTAAAAGTTTTTTAGAAGCAGGAATTGGTTGGGGAGGAAGTTGTTTTGGAAAAGATACAGATGCACTCATGCATATAGCAAAAGAATATGATATAAATTTGAACATTGTTAATGAATGTAGAAAATTAAATTATGATATGAGAAAGCTTGCGGTCAAAAAAATTCAATCGGAATTAAAAATTGTAGCTGGAAAGACTATAGGTATTATGGGATTAACATTTAAACCTGGTACAGATGATTTAAGGGATTCACCTGCTATTGATATAGCACAAGAACTTTTAAAATTGAATGCGAAGGTAAGAGCATATGATCCAGTAGCTATGGAAAGAGCAAAAATACAATTTGAAGGAATGGAAATAGAATATGTGAAATCATTAGAAGATTTGTTTGAGCAGGCAGATGGAGTCGTGTTAGCAACATCTTGGTCGATGTTCCAAAAAATTGACTGGAATGCTATTAAAGAAAAGATGAGATTTCCACTATTATTTGATGGAAGGAATTGCTTGGATCAAGAAAAAATGAAAAGTATAGGATTTAGAATTATAGGAGTAGGACGATGAGAATTTTAATCACCGGTGTTGCAGGATTTATAGGAAGTAATCTTGCACAACGATTTTTAGAAGAAAAACACGAAGTAATAGGAATAGATAATTATATTACAGGAAGTGAATCAAATATTAATCACTTAATAAAATATCAGGGATTTAATTTTGTAGAGTGGGATGTTATTAAACCAATTGATTTTATCGAAGGAGAGTTAGATTGGATTATGCACTTTGCAAGTCCAGCTAGTCCACCTAAGTATATGAAGAAGTCAATTGAAACGCTTAGGGTTAATGGTGAAGGAACATTTCACTTACTTGAGTTATGTATTAAAAAAAAGGCGAAATTTTTCTATGCATCAACGAGTGAAGTATATGGAGATTCACTTATCTCCCCACAACCAGAAGAGTATTGGGGGAATGTTAATTCGTTTGGTGAGAGAAGTTGTTATGATGAATCCAAAAGGTATGCGGAAGCAATGATATATGCAATGCATAAAAAATATGAAATTCCAATCAGAGTGATTCGTATTTTTAACACATATGGGCCAAGAATGAATTTAAACGACGGACGAGTTATTACAAATTTTATTAAACAAATAATAGAAGGCGATTCGCTTAGCGTATATGGAGATGGAACACATAGTAGGAGTTTTATGTACATAGATGACTTGATAGAGGGAATATTAAGGTTAATGGAAGTAGATTATCAATTACCAGTTAATTTAGGCAATCAACAGGAGTATAAAATTATTGACTTAGTAGATATTTTTAGTGAAATAGTAGGAGAAAAGCTTTCAGTGAAATTTATGCCTATCCTAAAAGATGATCCCAAAAGGAGAAATCCAGATATTACTACAGCGAAGAAATATCTAAAATGGGAACCGGTAACCGATATTCGACAAGGCATTACAAAGACATTAGCATTTTTTAATTATGAAAAAATAGACTTATAATGGCGAGGAGTGATATTACAATTTATTTGAAAATTAATTAAATTTTTTCGTATCTCTAATCGTCCAGTGAGTCATGATTGTCAATGATATTGTATAGAAAGATAGGAAAAAGGGTAAAATAGTTCATCATTGAGAATTTGAAAGAATACCAGACCAAAAGCATCATGATGTAGCTTTTTGTGAAAAATTGAATGTAATACTTTGTTTAACGATAAAGATGAGCCTATCATAAATAAAGTCACATAGGCATTCAACTTTGCACTTCGAAAAGGAATTCGTATTATTTATGTAAATGGAAACAGAGTTTAACTTTGTAATCATAATATATATAAGGAAGATAAACCACTCGAAAGAGACGACAAAAACTATGGAATTGATAACTTATTATCAAAATGGAATCTGCAGAAATGCATATTTATAAAATTAATGAAGTATTGCACAATTTTAATCTCATATTGATAAAAGATGTAGGTATTAAAAAAGATATTTAAAAACATAGTTATTATCTTATGTGGCAACTATTTAATCTAAAGTTTTATTCAATAGTATGGATTGCATTTTACACATGAATAATAAAAGTTGGATATATTCAATTTTTCTATTTATTCAATACAAAAGTAGGTTTGACGTAAATAGAAAAAATGATCGGAGGTAGTTTACAAGATGAGACCTTGTATTTAGTTAATGGGGATTGTTGTACTTTTCTATAGAAGGGAGATGAAATTAGAAAGTGTTATCATTAGAATCTACGGATGAGAAAACTTCAGATTGTTTATATAGTGCAATAGAATCAGTGGCAAAAAGTATATGCAATTTTGATAGTGAAATAATAGGTGCCGGTTCTTGGTGGTTTGACATTAGAGAAATAATGCCTGGACAAGAAAATCTGTTATGGAATAAAATTCATGCATTTCGTTTTGATGCTTGGAAATGTATGGAAGATTATTATGGGATAAAAATAACCTGGCATAATGAAACTATAGCAGAGAAATTATTAGCAGTTATTTATAAAGAACTTGAAGAGAAACGGCCAGTATTAGTATATATTAATTCGCATTTTTGTCCTTGGCATCCACGTAAACATGAATATAATGCACATTTTTGTCTAGTGGTAGGGTTCGAAAAAAAAAGTCGGAGTTTCATTTGTATGGATGTGAATCTTAACAGGTTTGAAGAAAGATTATCAGTAGAATTATTTTTAAAGGGATGTGGTCCATACATTACTTTTTCAAAAACAAATAAGCTATATAAAAGCATAAACTGGAAAGCAATAATAGGTAGTACAATAAATCATTTGGGAATAAATACCAAACACAACTCTTTCATTTTAATGAGAAAATTAGCTTATGAACTTGAGCGTGAGATAGATGATTTGAAAGATGGTGTACCAAGCTGGATTGAAAATCCAATACCTTTAGTTTCAAAGGTAGGATTGCTTCAAAAAGGACGTAATTATTTTTCAATTACGTTGGAATTTTTGGCAAAACAATACAATGTTAAGAAATTAATTTCTATATCAAATCGTCTGAAACAAGCAGCGCGACAATGGAGAGTAGTTTCCTTTTTGGCAATAAAATGTCAGTTAAATAGAGATGACAGGAATTCTTTGATACGAATACCTGAAAAAATAATTGAAATTGCTGATTTTGAAGAGCATATTGCACTAGACTTAATTAAGTTATTGGAGGAACATGGCTAAATTAGAGCAAAAACTTGTTTATAGAAGAGGATTCCTTAAGATACTGTAATTTGAACATTTGTGTGAGATTGATTATACATAAATTAGCATAGGAAACTAATTATGTGTAAAAAATATATAGAATTAATAGATGTTTGTAATTTTTATTGTAAATATGTGATAATTGGACAAATTCTTCTAAATTTGAGTTTGATGATATTAAAGTTAATTTTACAGAGTGAAAGTTCAAAGAATGTTCAACAATTATTTCTTAATGGAAGAGAATTATTATTACATTGAAATATTTATGACATAATATCGTATGTACATAATTTTGAGTTGTAACGAAACACTTATTAACGATAAAGTCGTAGAAAAAATTGTCACAATCTAAGTTGAATAATATTTTATTAGCTGGTTTAAAATCGAGTTGAATAATTTATTGGAATATTATGACAATTAAAATATATTGTGGATAAATTGAATGTATAAAACTTTAGATGTTTATTTACACGTTATTGATACTAAAAACATTCTTGCAAAAAATAATATTAATTAATGAGCGTGACATATTGTCTAATAAAAGTTATGAAAAATGAGTAGTTTTTAGATTATCTATTTTGAAAATAAAGCATAGGAGGCAAAAGAAATGTCAAAATTGGCAATAAAAGGGGGGGTGCCTATTAGAAGTAGACCTTTTCCGCGGTGGCCACGTATTAGTGAATATGACTTGAAGTTTATTGCGGAAGCACTAAAAAACAGTTCATGGTATCGTGGAATGGGAAATACTCGTAATGAAGTAGATGAATTTGAAGAGTTATTTATAAAAAGACACAGTCTAGGATATGGTATTGGCGTGGTTAATGGAACAGCAGCTTTGAATCTAGCAATGAAAGTTTTGGATTTAGAACCAGGATCAGAAATACTAGTTACTCCGTATACATATGTTGCTAGTGCATTTTGTATTTTAAAAGCTGGTCTTAAGCCAATATTTGTAGATATAGATGAAGATACTTATAACATTGATTCTATACAAATAGAAAAAGCAATCACATCACAAACAAGAGGGGTGGTGTTGGTACACTTTGGAGGACAGCCAGTTGATTTTGATCGTATTATGCCAATTGTTCAAAAAAACAATTTAAAGGTGATTGAAGATTGTGCGCATGCACATGGCGCAGAGTGGAGAGGAAAACCAGTAGGTAGTTGGGGTGACATTGCATGTTTTAGTTTCCATGCAGCTAAAAATTTGACATGTGGGGAAGGTGGATTTATTGGTACAACAGACTTAAAGTTATATAAAAAGTGTTGGTCACAGCACAATATGGGACGTGAAAAAGGAGGCGATTGGGATAAATATTACGAATTAGGAGAAAATCTACGTTTTTCACCTATATCAGCTTCATTGTTGTTATCTCAGTATCAAAATTTTGAACAATTACAGAATTTACGTAATCAAAATATAACATATTTTAGAAAATTACTAAAAGAAATACCTTTTTTAAAACCGTTAGTTGAAGATGATAGGGTTACAAAGCATGGACTTCATATATTTATCTGTCGTTATTATTCTGAAAAATTTTATGGTATTCCAAGGCATCGTTTTCTTGCAGCCATTCAAGCAGAAGGAATTCATTGCTATGCAGGATATAAAAAACCATTATATTATAGTAGTCCGTTAAAAGAATTTTATCGAGAGTGTCCTGTTGCAGAAAAGGCATGTGCAAAAGAAGCTATTTGGTTTGAACAGTCCTTTTTTTTGGGTACGAAGGAAGATATTGATGACATATTTAATGCTATTTGTAAAATACAAAATAATTATAAAGAGATAGTGGCGAATTATAATTTCGAATTATAGTTAGAAGATATAGTTAGCAATAGAAAAAAATAATTAAAAGAGAGTGGCAAAATGATAGATGAGTTAAAAGATGGTTATTATTTAACAATTTATTCGGAAATTGATCCAATTTTTCATATTTTTAATAGTTCAGTGAGACATGATCATAATATGACCCTATTTAGAAAGACAGAAAAATATGTGGAAATAGTTCATCATTGGGAATTTGAAAGAATATCTGGCATAAAGCATCATGATGTAGCTTTTTATGAAAAATCGGATGCTGTTGAATTCATTGATATTCTACTGAGTGAAGTTTCTTTAACATTAAATGATATGCAAGAGGTTATTGGACTTCCAGAATTGTCAACTTGTGATGACTATCATAGTGTGAAAGATATAGTAAATATCACATATCACTCCGTATGTCATCTATTTTCATCTATGGTGATGGATACAGACATATTTCATAATCAAAATATTATTGCACTATCATTTGATGCAGGTTCAGATTATTTAGTTGATAAAAATGCATATAAAAAAAATGAATTTTGTGGTGCGATATCTATAAAGGGAGATGTTGAATTTTTTCCAATTCCGTCACCTGGTCCATATTGGTATTATCTTGCACAACGATATCATATACCAGAGGGAACATTGATGGCACTTGCTTATGCAACTACAGCAAGGATAAAGATAGAGTCACCTGTATTGGCAGATGTGTATAATTTAACAGATATAATTGAAAATATAAACACATTGCTTGATTTTTCAAATTATATATTATCGTATCCAAAAGAGAAAATAGATGAAATCTGTAGCGGGTATGATGAACGTTTTACAGAAAAAGAAAATAAAATTAGTATGATGATGAAATTTGTACAAGAAGCATCTTTGGAATGTGTTAATAAAGTAGTTGGAAAAATTTTGGATAATTATAATCTAGACCCAAAAGACACATACATATCACTTTCAGGTGGATATGCACTAAATTGTCCGACAAATACAAATATTGTTCATAAATTTGGTTTTAAAGGTCAACTATGTTGCCCATGTGTTAATGATAGTGGAATTGCCATTGGAATGGGACTTTACTATTTTTTTAAAAAGTGTCAAAGTTTTGAGTTTCAATTTAATACAGCATATTATGGTAATGCAGATAACAATTTAAAAGAAGCTATTGAAAAATTTAATTTATTTGTGAAGAATGTTCATTTTGGAACCGATTATGCGGTAGATGACATTATTAATGAACCTGTAGTCTGGTTCGATGATAGAAGTGAAGTTGGACCACGTGCTCTTGGTCACAGGAGTATATTAGCAAATCCTGCAAAAATAGAGTCAAAGAATTTACTAAATATATATAAAAAACGCGAATGGTGGAGACCTGTTGCACCAATTGTATTGGAAGAAGAAAGAGAAGAATGGTTTAAAGACTCTTTTCCGTCAGCTTATATGCTTAATAATTTTCAAATAAAAGAGGACAAGAAAGCTAAAGTAGAGGCAATATTGCATTTAGATGGTAGTGCGCGAGTCCAGACCGTTACAGAAAATGATGATAAAAGAATTTATTCCATTTTGAAAGGAATTTATGAAAAGACAGGAATTCCTATTATATGTAATACTTCGCTTAACGATAAAGGTGAGCCTATAATAAATAAAATCACAGAGGCTTTCAACTTTGCCCTTCGAAAAGGAATTAGGATCGTTTATGTAAATGGAAACAGAGTTGAACTTTGTAATCATAATATATATAAGGAAGATAAACCACTCGAAAGAGAGCGCAAATACTTTAAAAAAAACTATGGAAATGACAGATTATTATCAAAATGGAATCCATATCAGTTAGATATTGCAGAAATGTATATTTATAAAATTAATGAAGTATTACACAACTTTGATATTACGTTGGAAAAAGATGTGAAAGCATTAAGAAAGATAATTAGTAAGTATAGGAACAATTATGACCTGTATGGCAATACTAATATAGAATACAAAGAAGAAGGGGTTAATATATGAAATATATAAGAATTGTTATGTACTATACTAGGATGTGTATTATGCGTGAAATGTTATTTAGAACAAATTTTATTATACGTATTATTACTGATTTGTCGTGGCTATTGGGTACGTTGGTGTTTCTCAATATTGTTACAAGCCATTATGAAACAATTGCTGGTTGGGAAACTGATTCTTTATATATTTTGTTTGGCACCCATTATATAGTTAATTATCTATTTACAGCGTTTTTACTTATTAATGGATTAAATTTAGGGATGAATATTAATAGCGGAGAACTAGATCAGATATTGTTAAAGCCATTACCAGCAGGTTTTTCTGTAAGTTTTAAAACGGTGGATTTAAGTGGAATAGTTCAAGTTTTGATTGGAATAGGAATAGTGTGGTGGGGATGTAAAAAAACAGCCTGTACCATTACAATATTATCATTTGTAGTTTACTTAATACAAATTATATGTGGAGTCTTAATTGTTTATGGAATGTTTTTTTCGCTGATGTATACAGCATTTTGGTTCAAAAAAACACAGGGATTGGAATCTATTCACTATTCGACTTATGATTTTCGTTCTTTTCCAGCGGAGATTTATCCACTCAAGATTCGATTTGTATTTACGCTAATTATTCCTTTAACTTTAGTAGCAAATCCCGCTGCTAAAACATTGATTTTTGGAACGACTATTATAGAGGTAACATCTTCAATTGCCACAGCATTTGTATGGATAGGAATTAGCAGTATTATCCTTTTGAGGGGATTACAAAGATATAGAGGTTCTGGGGGTTAAAGGAGGATAAAATGTCAAGATATGTGCGAATTATTAGAATGTCCATACAAAATTCATTACAATTTAGAGGAAACTACTTAATAAATTTGTTTAATACAATAGGACTCATACCGTTACTGATCTTCTGGCAAATTATTTTGCAGACAGGTGATATAGGAAGTTACGATAGCAATTTAATGCTTACATATGTAACAATGAGTTCCATAATCACAATGTTTTTTAGTGTTTCAGTAGGAGCTGACATTTGTGCTGAGATACGACAGGGGTTGTTAACAAGTTATTTGGTAGAACCAATCAATCATTTGACAAGGCATTTTTGTATATTTATAGGAAAATTGATAGGAGAATCATTGCCTAAATGCATTTTTCAATTATTGGTTGTGATTACTGTTGCTGAATTAGTGGGATTTGATATGGGACTGCAAGCAGGTTCAGTTATGCTATTTATGGTACTAATAGTAGAAGGCATTTTAATATCTTTTTTAGTAAATTTGATATTGGGGTTGATTGGATTCTGGTTAACAGAAAGCTCAACTTTTTTTATGCTAATTGAAGCTATAACAAGTGTTTTGGCTGGAAGTGGAATTCCGTTAGATATATTACCATGGGGATTGGATCGATTTTTGATTCATACGCCATTTGCTTATATGGTATATTATCCTATCAAAGCCGGAATTGGACAGCTAGGGTGTCCGTTAGTAGCGGTGGGGCAAGGTATGCTATGGATTAGCATTCTTTTGGTCATTGTTATTATTACATGGAAAAAAGGGTTATGTAGATACTCTGCACCGGGTGGTTGATAAAGAATTATTCATAGTGAAAAGAATATAAATGAGTGTTTCAATATTAATGAATAAAAAACAGTATTGAAAGCAAAAAATAATTTGTAAAAGGAGAATTATATATGAAAGAGTTATTTGACGAAGTAAAAACAACAATAGTGGAAGAATTAAATTTAAGCATTAAACCTTCTGAAATTGGAGATGATGTGTTGCTATTTGAAGGGGGTATAGGATTGGATTCAGTTGATGGCTTAGAATTATTAGTAGCAATCGAAAGAAAATTCGATATCGAAATTGATGATAGTGATTTAGGCGGAGATGTATTAAAAAGTGTACATAGTCTCGTTGATTTTATTGAAAAAAAGAGAGTTGAAAAATAGAAATTAGAGTTAAGTATAAAAAAATGTACTGGAAAATAGTTATTTTATGAGAAGGAGAGATGACATGAAATATGAAACTCTGATAACTGAGCTCCTGTTTGTGGAACGTGCCTGCAATTTTCATTGTCAATACTGTACAGCACCATTGAAGCAAATTACATCACGAAATGGAGTTCTTACATTAGAAGAAAGAAATGGAGAAGTGATTGAACTTGATGCGGGAAAAGATAAAAGACTTGGAATTAAAATGAGAGAACATTGCAAAAAGGCATTAGAGATATTTCCTTCGCCAATATTAAGCTTAATAGGTGGGGAATTAACTCTAATACGTGGACTTACAGATTATATAGAGGAAATATCGTCTAATTATGAGCTGGTTATTTTAACAACAAATGGTTCGCTTTTAGACAAGAAAATGATAGAAGAATTGAGCAAATGTAAAAAACTGCTGCTGTATTTTTCAATAGATGGATATAACTATGAGATGAATAGTTATCGAGTTTCAAATGAGAAGATGAGTAATCGAATATTAGATAATTTGCGATGTTGCTTAGAGAATGGAATTAAAGTGGAAGTTCAAATGGTACTTCATGATCGTAATATTGAACACATAAAAGAGTATGCAGATTATTTGTTTCAATATTCTAAAGAGGGGTATTATATTAAGTTGATGCCTTTTCCTGTTCGTTGGACTCAGGGAAAATATTCTCCGTATCAAAGTAAATTAAGTCAATTATATCAGTTGTTTGATGAATATGAGAACTATCAGGATGTTCTTCCACCAAAAGCATATTTAGCATATTTACTAGAAGCATTAGAAAATAAGCATCGTACAACAAGTTGTTATGCACCATATTATATAAACGGAATTGACAGCAGGGGAAGGATAAAGGGATGTACTTGTATGCCGATAATTTATAGTGATATTTTTGCAGATACAAAAAAAGCAAGGTTAGACATTGAAGAATCAAAAGAAGCATATAAGTTGCGAAAAATTAATAGTGGTTTTTGTAATACCTGTTATGAAGGCTCATGGGAAATGTTGAACGCTTATTTGCGAGGGGATATTACTAAATATGAATTACAGAGAATGCAAATTGGAAGAACAGAAGGTGTAATTGAGGTTCTAGATCAGATTAAGGATCATTATTTCATAATATAAATGATAAATAAGGAGAGCTTGAATGTGGGTTGATGTTATTATTGCTACAAATCGTCCAGTTTTGAATCTTATTCCTGTTCTAGAATCATATAAAGAACAGAGTTATAAAGATTTTTCTATAATAATAGTGACAGAAGGAGAGAAAGATTCTTTAATTGATATATGTAGTGAATTAGAAATGGGAAATGTGCATATATATTCTATTCCAAAAGGAACTAGTAATGCAGGCATATCTAGAAACAAGGGAATAGGATATGCATCAGGTGATATAATTTTGTTCAGTGATGATGATATGGTAGTTTCACCTGATTTTATAGAAGAACATGTTAAATCACATAAAAAACATAAAAATGCAATTATACGAGGTTTGCGATATCAAAAACGAGAGGATGGAAGTTTTTATGTGACTCGTTGGGAAAAAGAAGCAATAAAATACTGGATATCAGAAAAGAAGCATATTGCTTGGGTATATTTTGTGACGAGTAATGTATCTATTCAAAGAAATTTGCTAAACAAAGTTGGCGGGTTTGATACGAATTTCAAATGGAGTGGTTGTGAAGATACAGACATTGCATATCGACTGATTGAAGCCGGTGGTGAGCTAATTGTAAATGAGAATGCGATAAATTATCATCTTGGAATTGATGATGTCCAATCTAAATTTGAAAAGAGATGCGATAATTTTAAATATTTTCAGTCAAAATTTCCAGATGATCCATTTGTAAAATTGTTTGTTTGTTTAACGTTACGGGCCATCGAACAAGATAAAATTATTCAGATATTTACGGAGGAATAGGTTGAGGGAGGAACTATATTGGATATAAAGAATTTATATATCAAATTAACTAATGTATGTAATTTGCACTGTCAAACGTGTGATGGTTTTATCAATTCAAGCAAACTTTCATTCGAAGAGGTGAAAAATATTTTAGATGCTGCAAAAGAGAGAGGCGTGCGTCAGGTGTTTTTGACGGGTGGAGAACCGCTTACCCATGAAAATATATATGAAATAATTGTATATGCACATAAACTTAGATTTCACATAAATATGAGTTGCAATGCTACATTGGTTACAAAAAAAGTCGTGGACAAGTTAATTAATTCAGGGCTTAATAATATTTCAATTTCTTTAGATGGAACACGAGAAATTAATGATTACATACGAGGAGAAGGGGTATACGATAAAGTATTGAGTACATTGCAATTTTTTCAAAATATTAAATTATCAAGAATGGTAAATGTTCTTTTTACGATTTCGAGTGTTAATTATATAACTTTACCTTCTGTTATAAGTATCATACGAAAATATGGAGTTCGACGATTATTTTTGAATGCATTTGATCCTTCTTTTCTAGTAAATAATAAACAGGAAAAAACAAAGCAGTTATGGATATCTAAGGATGAACTTGTAACTCTTGAGGAAATATTAGAATATTCTAGATGCCTTGCAAATGATATAGGAGTAAATTTTCCATCTAAGGACTATTTAAAGAGTATTATCAGATACTTTAATAAGGAAACTATTATACCAAAAAGCGGATGTGATATTCCAAATACAAGTTCATCAATTGAAGTGACGGGTCAAGTATCTGCATGTTGGAAGCTTGAGACTAGTTATTCAATAAAAAGTAACAAATTGGTGGAAATTTGGGACTCAAACGAATATAAGGAGATTACAGAGCAGGCATTACAAGGAAAATGTTCTGGTTGCTTATTTGCGTGTTATTCTGAGGAAAGTATATGAAAATAGTTTATATTGGTACAAGATTACAGGTTAATGGGGCTACAAAGGTAGTAATTAATCATTGTAATATTTTATACAATCTTGGTCATGAAATTAGACTTGTAGTACTTGGAGCAAATTTATTTGGGTGGGAACCAATAGTGAGTGTGGAATATGTGACAAGTTTTCGCAAAGTAAAAATTGATGACCAAGAATTAATTGTAGCACTAGATTGTTTCAGTGCAAATTGGTTTACAGGTAAATACGGAGAAAAAAGAGTTGTTAGTTTTATACAGGCTAATGAACCACAATTGTATACAGATGTGAAATTAGTTAGTGCAGCAGAGAAGTCATTCAGATTATCAAATCCTAAAATTGTTGTATCAAAATATTTACAAGATGTATTGTATGAATATGGAAGAACTTCGCATATTATACCACCCGCCGCAGATGAAATGGTCTTTTATCCGGAGATAAGGAAGGCACCAGAAAAAGGAAAACCATTTAGAGTGCTTGTTGTAGGAAGTTATGAACATCCGTTAAAGCAAATTCCACAGGCCTATGCGGCTTTGGAATACTTAAAAAGATTGGGGGTGGACATTCGGTTAGTACGTTTGGTTCGAAAAGCAGAAAAAGAGACACCTAAAGATATAAAAACAAAGTGGTATGTGAATCCCACACAAGAGGAGGTGGGAAATATTTATCGTTCTGTGGATGTTTTATTAGTAACGTCAAGTTCAGAAGGTTTCGGATTACCAATTTTAGAGGCAATGATGTCTGGAATACCATTTGTTGCAACAGATAATGGTGGAAGCCGTGACCTTGTGCCAGAAACTGTAAAAGATAATCTTATTAATGTTGGAGATATCAAAGCAATGGGAGATGCACTTTATCATTTGGCCATAGATAAAGCACATTGGGAGAAATTTAGTAGATTAGGATTAACTAAGGCAAAACAGTGGTCATGGAAAAAGGTAGCTGTAGATTTAGAGAAGTTTTTACATTCAATATATAAAACAGCGTTCTAGGGTGAAGGAGATATAGAAAATGTTAAGTGTAACAGCATGGTGTTTGATTGGAGTTCCAGTACAGCAGTGGGCACGATATTTGAAAATGATACATAATTCTGGATATGAAGGCATTGAATTGCATGTAGACTTACAGCCATGGCCTATATCAATCAAAACAAAAAAAGATGAATTACTATGGCTTATAGATGCAGTTAATATAGCAGGTTTAAAGGTAACTGGGCTTAGTACAATGTTACATATGGATTACCCAATAACATCAAAGGATAGAATTTCAAAAACGATGGCATTGGAAGTTGTAGATAAGATGTTTGATATTGCAAAATTAATGGGAGGAAAGCATGTTTCGATTGCACCAGGTGGAATTGAGACCAATTGGCAAGATGCTATTCACATTATAAAAGCCATAAACGATAAAGCAAGAAACGATGGAATATTATTAATGTTGGAAAACGTCTGGTATAGCTTTAGTAGAGACATCATTAAATTAGAGCACTTAATGGACGCTCTAGAGGATACTAATATTGGAGTATGTCTTGACATTGGAAATGCATTTCCTTTTGGAAATATAGAGGAATGGTTGTTACGGTTTGAAGGAAAAATTAAGAAAATTCATATTTCGGATTCTAGAATTGGAGATCCACCTCAAATTTGCCCAATCGGACAAGGGCATGTAGATTGGAAAAATGTCGGAAGAATTGTAAAAAATATGCATTATGATGGGGATATAACTTTAGAATTATTTCCAAGACGAGGAATGAGTTTATCATTGGAATTAATGAGAATATCAAGATTTATAAAAAAGCAGTTTGATATAAGGGAGGGTATAATTTGATAGAACTAAATTTGCAGATTTACAGTAATAAAATATTCTTGGTTGATTCAAATGTTGATAGGACATATAAGGAGTTGTTAGAGAACACAAATAGAATGTATGAGGCTTTACAGACATATATGGAAAATAGTATTATTCTTGTTCAAATAAAGGATCGCTTTAAATTGGCATGTACAATACTTGCATTAGGAAGGTTGGAATCAACCTATTTGTTGGTCAATCCTCAGTGGTCAAACTGTGAAATTGAGACTGTACTAAAGCATACATCTTCGAAAATAGTAATTACAGATAATGAAGAATTGTTATCATTGAATAATAAGAGAATAAAAATTTTATCTCCCTCTGAATTGCTTAAGGCAAAAGCAAAACAAATGAGTCCTAGTTTGATAAAACTAATGGGAAAGGTATTAATGTGTACAACTGGTACAACAGGAGAACCTAAAATAGTTGCCCGTACTTGGGAATCGTTATTTTGCGAGGTTGATGCTGTAATAGAGAGGTTGCACTATACGGAGCAGGATCACATTTTTTGTTTGGCACAGTGGACCCATTCATTGGGATTTGTATTACATCTTTTATCAGGAATTAGAGTGGGAGCAAGACTTATAACTTCTTCAAGACTATGTTCGCCATCAAAGTGGGTGCATATAATGAAAAGAGAAGAGGTTACAATTGTAGTGGGTGTTCCTACCTTTTACTCGTTTTTAGTACAGGTATCGGGTGCAAAACTAAACATTAAAATGGGAATAAGTGCGGGAGCAACATTGCCACGAGATATTTATGAAAAATTTAGAATCAATTTTTCAGCACCACTTCTTCAATTTTATGGTTGTACAGAATTAGGAGCGATAACTATGCAATTGCCAGAATGTGAAACAAAATTTCCAAGCTTGGGAAGACCATTGAACAATATGCAAATTCATATTGTGGATGAACAAGGAATTCCTGTAAAACAAGGTGAGCAAGGACTTATCTGTATTAAAGGTGATGGACTTACACATGAAATTCTAAATAAGGGAAACTTTATTTCTGTAGAATATGAATATAAAACAGGAGACCAAGGAATTTTGACTGAAGAGGATAGTTTAATTGTTATAGGTAGAAATTCACAGCGTATTAAGATAAATGGTCTAGGATTACATCCAGGTGAAGTTGAAAAAGTATTACAGCAACATCCTAATATTATGGAGGCGGTTGTTACTGCAGAGGAAGATATAAGAAGAGGAACTATATTAGTAGCTTATCTTAGAAAAAAAGACAAATTACCAAGCGAATTAGAAATTAGAAATTTTTGCAAACAATATTTATCACCTTACAAAATTCCTCATAGATATATTTTTGTAAAGAACTTTGAACGAGATGAGAAAGGTCAGGTTAAATTGTGATGTCAATAAGAAATATGGATGCGTTAATTAATGTAACTAACTTGTGTGTTAATTATAAAGCTCTTGAAAAGGAAGAAGGACTCAAGGGTTCTTTTTCAAACTTCTTTAATCGTAAATATGTAGAAATTCCAGCAGTGAAAGAACTTAATCTTCATGTTATGCCAGGAGAAATTTTATGTCTTATAGGACCAAATGGTGCAGGAAAATCAACAACTTTGAAAACATTAAGTGGTATTATTCGACCAAATAAGGGAGAAATTAAAGTTGCAGGTTTTACGCCTCATAAGAGAAATAAGAATTTTTTAAAGAATATTGCATTGGTAGCAGGACAACGTACACAATTATGGTTAGATTTACCTGCTATAGAAACGTTCAGGTTACATCAATCTATTTATGATATTTCAGAACCACAATTTAAGCAACAAATAGAGCAAATGGTAGATATGTTAAATGTAGGTAATCGTATCAAAGTTCCGGTTCGTCAATTATCATTAGGAGAGCGCTTAAAAATGGAGTTGATATTAGCATTTTTGCATAAACCAAAGGTGTTGTTTTTAGATGAGCCAACAATTGGTTTGGATTTTATATCTCAAAATCAGATTATAGATTTTTTAAAAGTATATAGCAAGAATTCAGAATGTGGAATTATATTAACCAGTCATTATATGAAGGACATTGAAAAATTGGCAGATCGTATTCAATTGATTAATAAGGGAAGTACTGTCGTAACTGGAACATTGGATGAGATAAAATCAAAATTTAGACAAGTCCGAATAGTAAAAGTACGTCTAGCAGAGCCACTTAATGGAAAAGTTGAGTGGGGAGATATGGTTCCAGAAATAAAAGATTCATATACCCTTATTTGGAGAGTTGAGCCTATATACATGCAAAGGCTTTTAGATATGGTATTATCGCATTTTAAAGTTTTAGATATTTCTATGTCTGAAACTGATTTAGAGGATATTCTGACGCATTTTTATTAAAAATATTTTGAGTAATATTAGTTTGTATACGCTAAAGGAAGGATTTAAATAAATATGGTAAAAATTTCAGTAATTATACCAACATATAATAAAGGAGGAAGGCTTGCATTAACATTAAAATCATTTTGTTGTCAGACAACATCAATACCTTATGAAATTATTTTAGTTGATGGAGGAGAAATTCCAGACAATGAAGTAGAACGTTTCATGTCGCAAATACCATTAAGGATTATAAGGGTTAAAAATCATGGACGAAGTGCGACTAGAAATGCGGGAATATGGGCGTCAAAGGGAGAACTGTTGATTTTTTGTGATGCTGATTTAATTGTGGAGCCAGAATATATTGATGCTCATTGGATGGCACATAAATCCAAATCTAAGACTTTAATTCATGGACGAAAGAAAGAAATTCCGTATGTTCGTTTTTTTGAAGATCCACGTAATCCACATAAAGGTTTACTAAAAGAGTATAAAGACTATACATTATCAAATAAAATAATGAATTTTAATATAACAGAGGAAGATATTTCAAATAATATGGATAAAATAAGGAGGTTGGGACATGCACAAGATAGACTAGAAAGAACAGTACAGCATATGTTTGAGAAAGGTATTGAAAGATATAAAGTGCCTTGGCTCGCTGCAGATACAGCAAATATGTCATTGATGCGAGCTTTTGCTATTGAAATTGGATTGTTTAGAGAGGATTTTGGTTTAGATTGGGCTCCAGAGGACTTAGAGTTTGGATATCGACTTTATAAAGCTGGGGGGAGTTTTGAGCAGACTTGTTATAGGACTGATGCTTATCATTTAGCACATGCAAGAATTAATTGGAAAGAAATTGCAAAAAAAGGATATCAGTTATTTCAAAAAATGTATCCAGAAGAAAGTTTAATCTCTGAGATAGCAGAGGTGTTAGTTGAACAAAAGGGAACTATTGATTCATTATTGAAATAGTAAAATAGGGGATAAAAATGCTTAATTGTATTGTAACAGGAAGTAATAATTATAATTTAGTTAAGTGTACATTGGATATATTGATAAAATTTGATGTGACACACATTATTGTAGCGACCAATGTACCGTGTACTAATGATATATGCACAAAATATAAATCCGATAAAATATTTTTTTCAAATAAGTCATTTTTGAATGGAAATGAAGCCCGTAATTTTGCATTAGAACAAATTACTTCGGGGAGAGTTCTTTTTTTAGAATCAGGTTCTGTATTAACAAGAAAATCAATAGATATCCATATTAGTGCAAAAGAATCACAAGTGATTTGCGGATTATATAATCGATTATATGATATTGAATGTGATTTTAAGGATGGATTTGCAAACAAAGAATATTATAAAAGAAAGGACAATCGTTTGCATTTGAGTAATCATAATACAGGTCCTTGGACTATTTGGAGAAATAATAATATATCAGTAGATGTAAAAAAAATACGTTATGCAGGGAATTTTAATACTGTGTTCTGTGTTGATGGAGTGACAGAGAATGCATTGTTGGCATTTGATTTATACAACTCAGGACTTGAATTCATTGTTAGTCAAGAAGCACAAATAGAAGTGTATACGCAACTTGCAGAGACATTTTTACAACAGACGAAATTAGAAAGAATATTTGTTTGGTTTACAGATAAATGTAATTATCAGTGTAGGATGTGTCGAATAGGTCAGAAAGCATATCTTCCATTAAGATACTCTGAACCGACTATTGAGAGCATAAAAGAGTTGATTTTGGTAGCAAAAGAAATTGGCATTTCTAAGATTGAATTATATGGAGGGGAAATGTTAATGCGAAAAGACTTATTTGATGCAATTGAACTATGTAATGAATATAATATTGAAACCAGTTTCGTATCGAATGGAAGTTTGATTACAGAAGATGTGGCAAAAAGGTTTGTAAAGTTACATGTAAAAGATATTCCAATATCTATAGATGCACCATATGAAGAATTAAATAATTGGATACGTGGTGAAAATGCTTGGAATAGGACACTAGAAGGAATTAGACAACTCAAAAAATATGGAAATACATTTTCTATATTTACAGTAGTATTAAAGCAAAATTTTCATTATATGAGTGACATGATTCGTTTGGCAAGGAAATTAGGAGCAGAATCTATATCGTTTCAGCCCATTAGCTCACGACAAGGAGGAAAAAAGTATGTGGATTTTGCATTAGATTATTCGGATATTCCTGAATTGAAGGAAGAGATTATCAATGCATTTGAAACAGCGGACCAACTTAAATTACCAATAAGAAGTAGGGCAATGATGAAAACAATTCCGGAATATATTCTTCGAAGTGAACAATTATCTTTGCAGAAAGGGTGTATTTTACCGTTGCATGATGCACTTTTTACTAAAACTGGAAAATTACAATTTTGTTTTACAGACTTTGGATTAAGAAAGTTATATCAGAAATCTGAATGGTTAAAGTTTCCGGATGTTTGGAAATCTCCATCTTATCAAACATTGCAAAAATTGGCTATAACAGGTCAATGTCCCGGTTGTTTAGCAAACTGTTCTGATTACAAATATATGTATAATGATTATCTATAGGATAATAGAAAAATTAAATATATAAATTTATTATCATAAAATGAATAAAAGTTGAATTAAATCTGATTTATAAAAAAGAAATAATATGAAAAAGTATTTGAGGTAATATAGGAGGTTTCTTGCTACAAAAATATTTTTTAAAATTACCACATTATTCGTGTAAAAAAAATCAACTTTATTTTCTGAATAAAAAACTTTGTATACTCTCAGATAAGGCTGCTTTTATGTATAAAAATATGCCATATGAGTTAAATTATTTAAAAAAATATTCAGAAGAGGTTGTAGAAGAATTACTACAGACACAATCTATCATAACATGTAACATTTCAAATGAATGTAATTTAGAGCGACCATTGATAGTTGTAATATCACCTCATTTAGATGATGCTGTCTTTTCTATTGGAGGATTATTAACGCGTTTATCGATGCATTATAGAATTCATATTATTACATTGTTTTCGATTGATCCCTATAGTATATATAAGGATTTGAGAAAAGATTTTGAGCGATTACAACAATTAAGATTAAAGGAAGAGATGGCATCAATGAGTCTTATTCGTGCTACAACTTTGCAAATGGGGTGGAAAGACGCAATGCTAAGGGGGTATAAAAACATTTATGAGCCGATAAATCCGGAAGAACCGCTTGAGTGGTATATAAATAGTATTCGGGATAAAATACCAGAATCACCACATCTAATATTATGTCCTTTGGGAATCACGCATGTAGATCACAGATTGACACGTATTTTAGTTGATAGGATTAATGTAACTAAAGTTGGATTAAAAACTCCTATTATATATTATGAAGATTTGCCTTATGCGTGTGATGGATTTAAACAAAAAAAATTTTACGAATCTTGTTGTTTTAAATTAAATGATTTTGAAGTAAATAATAAAAAGAAGATGGCAAAAATATACATTAGTCAATTAGCTCCCGGATTGATAACAAAAATATTAAATCATAGGAAAGGACAAGAATGTCTCTGGTATCGAGATGATAATTGTACGATTGATTGGAAATGTAATTTGGGGTCATCAATATTTAACGGATAGGTAAAATTATGAAAGGAGAAGAGATGGTATGAAACGGCAAGACAAAGTGGATTTAATACGAGATGTTTACAATAATTTTGAACCAACAGTTTATCTATTTCCTACAATGAAATGTAATTTAAATTGTTGCATGTGTTACTCAGGTTCAGCAATGCATAAATCTGTAAAAGACGAGTTGTCTGATGAGGAGTATTTGAATTTGATAGACAATCTTGTTGAGCAAGGGTACGCTAGATTTGATATATCAGGTGGAGAACCTTTTTTGAGAGATTATTTGCTTTATAAACTTGCAAAAAAAATTAAGCAACTAGGGGCGAGACTTCAAGTAGTCACTAATGGCACGTTTTTAGTAAGTACATTAAAAAAGTATCCTTTTGAGGCAGATGACTTTGATTTTATTGCAGTATCGTTAGATTCACCAGATGAAATGACTCATAATAAGATTCGAGGTAATGATAAAGCTTATAGTATGGCTATTGAAGGAATTAAGGAACTTGTAGCAAAAGGGTTTACGGTAGGCATTAATGCAGTATATATGTCTGAAAATAGTGGACAACTTAGTGAACTATTGCAACTTGCCAAGAGACTGGGAGTGACATTTGTACATATATTGAGAAACAGATATGTTTCTCCATTGCTCGTGTCAATTAATAGTTTTGATGGTTTAGATTGGTATAACGTTTACGAAAGAATAGAGGAGAGCTTGAATTCTATGCCTGAAGAACTATTTGTTATTGTAACATTGCCACAATATATTCACCTGAACTTGACAAAGCGATTAAGAGGGCGTTTTAGGGATAAAAACAATATACTAATTAGAACTGATTGTGTTCAAGGTTGTGGAGCATTTAATCGAAATATTGTTATTACAGCTGATGGATTTGTAACTGGTTGCGTAGCTATGATTAATGAGTCAAAATTTAGAGTAGGAAATATAAGAGAAACATCTATATTCGACTTACTCAGTAAATTTCAAGACTGGATTGAACAATTTAATATGCGTAATTTAAATTTATATGAAAAAAGTGTGTGTGGACATTGTGAAACATTTTATTTTTGTAAAGGAGGATGTCCAATGGTGGCTGAAAAATTTTTAGCTAATTGGAATAAGAGTGATCCGAGTTGTAACAAGGCATATAAAGAGAGTTACGTAAATGATAAGATTCCTTAATTGTTTGATTTGTTATTATAGGAGATATCGATGTGAGAAATAGAAAACAAATAAGAAAGTTATTAAAAGTTGGAGAGCATTTTTGTATTATGCCATGGATTCATTTACATGTATCTACAAGTGCGAATATGCTGCCTTGTTGTCAACAAGTTGCTGGTTCGGAATATATATTGGGCAACTTAAATGAAAATTCTTTTAGTGATTTATGGCAAGGTAATGCAATAAGAGAGTTTCGTTTAAGAATGTTAAATGACGAGGAATGTGAGTGCTGTAAAAACTGTTATATGCATGAAGCAGCGAATGTAAGGAGCTTGAGAAAACTATCCAATTCAAAATATCAGAAGTATTTAGATTGGATAGTTGAAACTGATGACTTGGGCTATGCCCTGAATGCGAAGCCAATATATTGGGATATCAGATTTTCGAATGCATGCAATTTGAAATGTCGTACGTGTGATGAAAATAACAGCTCAAGTTGGTACAAAGATAAGGAAATATTATTGGGAAAGAAATTTTTTTTGATGAAGAAAGAACAAGGTGTCATCAATTCGGATAGTCTGTTAAGAGATTTAGACGCGGAGATTTTATCAGTAAAGGAGATTTACTTTGCCGGTGGAGAACCGTTATTATTTCAAGAAAACTTATGTATTCTACAAATGTTGGATTTGCAAAAAAGATATGATGTTAATTTGATTTACAATACGAACGCAACATTGTTGAATAATAAGTCTTTTTTACAGTTATGGAAAAAATTCAAAAATGTGACAGTTTTACTTAGTTTGGACGGAAGTTATGAAATTGGAGAATATCTTAGGACAGGAATTAGATGGAGTAATATAGAAAGCAATTTACGGTTATTAGTGAAAGAATGCCCACATATAAAAATGATAATTAATTTTACTGTTAGTGTATTTAATATTTTCCATTTACCTGACTTTCATAAGGAAATGGTAAAGAATGGATTTATTAGTGTAGATGAACTGAATTTAAATATATTAAATGAACCTAAGTATTATAATATAAAAATTCTTCCAGAACTATTAAAGCAACACGTAATGCGAAATCTATTAAAACACATTGAATGGATAAAAGAGCAGAAACCTTTTAATAAGAGTTATACAGATGCTTTGATTAAGAGAAAATATTATGTTAGCAAGTGGGTTTCGTGTATTAACTATATGAATGATGAGGACTGGCAAAATCTTATTCCTCAATTTGTAGAATATACTACAAAAATAGATGACATTAGAGGCGAAAATTGTTTACAGGTAGTTCCAGAATTAGGCATTATTTTTAAAGAAGATTATATACAATAACGTGATAGAGTTGGCATATTATACTTAGTTGTTACTAATTAAGAATAGTAAAATTTACATAAAATTATATGAGGTAAATACTATGAATAGAGAAGAAATTTATTCTAAATTACAAAAAATTATTGAAGAAACATTTAATGAAAGAGGAAGAAATGTGAAAATAACTGAAAATACAAATTTAATTGATGCACTAGAATTAGATTCGATGGAAGTTGTAACTATTATGGTAAAGGCTGAACTTACATTTGATTTTGAGATAAGAGAAGAGGATGTAAATGATACTTTATTAAATCCTATTTTAAATTTGGTAGAATATATTGAAAAAAATAATGCATAAAAAGTGAATGTGTGCGAGGAGGTATTTCAATTATGATAAGTATAATTCCCATATATAATGAAAACTATAATTGTATTGAAAATATACTGGCTTCTCTAGCAGCATTTTGGAAATGTGATTGTTATATGATATCTTCAGAAGTATGGGGATTTTCATACAAGACAATAGAGTGTTCAAGTAATAAGTCTGTATTAATTGGTAATAAATTAAATTCGAATTCAGGGGATTATTTTAAATTGTTTGGACAATATCATAATGTAGAAATAAATATATATGATTTAAATTTATATAATATAACGGATTTAAAAAATATTATAACAAGTGAAATAGATATTAATAATCCTGTAATATTGATGATAAATCTGTTTTGGTGTCCTTGGACAAAATTCTACAAGATTTTTGAGGCAATACATTATTGTATGATTATTGGTGTAAATGAAGAGAATCAATTATTATATTGTATTGATCCTTTCTATACGCTAGAAGTAATTGAATTACCAATGAGTGATTTTGAACAAGGAAGCATGTCTTGTATTACATTACACAAATTAAATAAGAAAGATAACAACATTGAATGGTGTTCTGTCATTAAGAATGCAGCTTTGCATTATTTAGGAGATGTAAATATACAAAGCACATATTTAGAAATGTGTAATTTTGCTCAGGATGTTAGAGATAAATATAATGCGGCAGAAGAATATTTTCAAATGGGTGATAAAAAATTTTCATTTATTTCGAATGAAATAAATCACATTCGGCTTGCTCGCTTAAGTTTTTCTGATTTTCTTAAAAATTTTGCGACAAAATATAAAGTTAATTCGTTATATGAGTATTCAAAAAGAATGTTAGAACTGGGAAAGTCTTGGTATAACATAAATATTATGTTTATAAAAACCAGTTATATGGGAGAAAAAGATTTATTAATAAAAAGAATATCGAAAACTATTTTAGACTTAGCAGAGAAAGAAAAGAACGTAGCAATGGGATTATTGAGATTATCTGAAGGAGATACGGTTGAATTAGAGAATTTAGAAATTGAAAAAAATCGATATAAATATAGAGCGGGTAAAAAAAATGATTTGTTTTGTTTATGCTCAGAGTGCCAGCAAGATGTAATGATAATAGAAAAAAAACTGATAGATATATGGCAAGAGGTGTTAGAAAGAAAAGCTGTTGGTGTTAATGAGAATTTTTTTGAATTAGGTGGAAATTCTTTAACACTAGTTATGATGCATAACAAAATAGATGAATTATATCCAGATAAAATTGATGTTACCGATATCTTTGCTTATCCAACAGTTTCAAAATTAGCAGAATATATTAAGAATACAGATGAGAAAAATAAGACTATTAATAGTTTATCAACTTTGATGGAATTACCAAAAGATTTTTTCGAAGATGTAATCGAAGAAAAAATCCATATATTTTCATCAAACATTGAATTGGAGGCGTCAAAAAAAATAAAGAAAATATCAAATAAATATAATGTTAAAGTTTCTAGCATTTTTTTGGCGATATATATATATCTAATCTATGATATTGCAAAAAAACAGAACGTTATAGTACATTTTTCAGTAAGTGGAAAATTTTTACAGTTAATAGATGTGAATTTAGAAAAGATGGAAGATATATCGGAATTAATTAAAAAAGTAGATGATATGATGGAACTAGGCAGAACAATGGTTCACTCAATTGTTAATCAGATAGAACCTTCAAATAGAGCATTGATGGTATTTTGTGAAAACAATTCTATTTATGAAATACCGTATGTGAAAAATAAACTTGTACTCACTGTATCAGAATCGTATAAAGGATATAATTTAAAGGTGAAATTTGCAAATTTAAATAAAAAAAGAGTAAAAGATATGTTTTATCACTATATAAGAATTATAAAATACATAACTCAAAACGACAGTTTTATGAAGGGAGGATTTACATGAAAGTTAGTGCTTTTTTATTTCCAGGTCAAGGTTCACAATATATAGGAATGGGAAAAGATTTATATGAACAAAGTTTGGTTGTTCGCCATATTTTTGAGAAAGCTAATGATGTATTAGGATTTGATTTGACAAAATTGTGTTTTCAAGGAGATGAGGCAGAACTAAAAAAGACTGAAAATGCACAACCAGCATTACTAACAGTTAGTTATGCTATGTTTCAATATTGTATGCAGGAGTTTGGTCTTTCTCCAAAGTATTTAGCAGGACATAGTTTAGGAGAACTATCGGCACTTACTTGTGCAGGAGCAATTAAATTTGAAGACGCAATTAAAATTGTTAAACAGCGTGGAAAGTTTATGCAAGAATCAGTTGTTTCAGAGGCAAGTTCTATGGCAGCTATTATTGGACTTGAGTATGACATAGTACAACATGTATGCAATTTGAATTCAAGTGAAAAAGAAATCGTTGTGATCTCTAATTATAATTCACGAGACAGACTTGTGATATCTGGTCATAAATATGCAGTTGAACAAGCATGTGAATATTTGAAAAGCATGGGGGCAGACATTGTATTTTTGCAAGTAAGTGCACCGTTTCATAGCCCTCTTATGGAATCAGCAGCACAAAAATTTGAATTAGAATTACAAAAGTATACATTTCATGATTTGACATGGCCGGTTGTATCAAATGTAAATGGGGTGATATATAAAGAGGCCAGAGATATAGTACCAAATCTAACACAACAAATAGTAAGTCAAGTACAGTGGAAATCTACAATGGAGTATTTAGAAAGTCAAGGTGTTACAGTGGCAATAGAGTGTGGACCAAGGATGATTTTACGCAATTTAGTAAAACAAAATCATCCAAAGATTGAGAGTTATTCATTTGATGATAGAGAAGATTTATTATATATGACTAGTCATTTCAGAAAAGAAGTATTAAGTCGGGCAAATAAAATGAAGGTGTTAAATCGCTGCTTGGCAATTGCAGTATGTACACGCAACTTAAATGACAATAATGAAGAGTATCAAAACAATGTAGTAGCTAACTATAGAAAGATCGAAGATATGGTTGAAGAATTAGAAAATAAAAAATGTGAACCTACAATAGAACAGTTACATACGGCACTAGAAATGCTCCGAACTATTTTTTGTACGAAACATGCACCGTTAGAAGAGCAAAGACAACGTTTTAATCAAATTTTTGATGAAACAGATACTCGGGAGTTGTTTGAAGATTTTATTATGCCATAAGAATAATAGAAAGGAATGAGTTAAGTTGAAAGAAATTAATTTGGATAATATTAGTCTTATACAAGCAGATATAATTGATGAAGAATATAAGGTAAACAAAAAAGATATCGCAATTATAGGAATGTCGGGAAGAATAGGTTCTTGTCAAAAACTAGAAAGGTTTTGGGAAGAACTTGTTCAGGGGAAATACCAGATTAACAAACTTTCAAAAGAGAGAGCTTCAGATAATGTGGATATTTTAAAGGTTCAAGGGGGAACAGGTGATGAGTGCAAATTTTATGAGGCTGCCTTCATGGATGATATTGATAAGTTTGATTATGAGTTTTTTGGATTTTCGCCGAAGGAAGCAAGTTTATTAAATCCACATCAACGCCTTATTTTAGAAAATGTATGGAGCACAATTGAAGATGCTGGATATGGAGGGGGACAACTGAGAGGTTCAAACACAGGAGTGTTTTTAGGTTTGATGAGCGATGCAGGAGATGATTATAGAGATTATGCCTTAAAAACAAATGAAACAATGGTAGGAATAACATCAGTTGGAAATATGAATTCTATTGCTTCAGGGAGAATTTCATATCAATTTGATTTAAAAGGTCCAAGTATGACTATTGATACAGCTTGCTCATCAGGATTAACAGCAGTGCATCTTGCTTGCCGTGCAATCAGGTTTGGAGACTGTGATTTGGCGGTTGTGGGAAGCGTAAAAATTGATATAGTGCCGGTTGATAATGGAAATACAGATATTGATATTATGTCTTCTGACAGTAGAACAAGAACATTTGATGATAATGCAGATGGTACAAGTCGTGGAGAAGGTGTCTGCTCTATTTTATTGAAGTCTTATGCAAAAGCATTGGAAGATGGAGACCAAATATATGCAATCATAAAAGGATCTGCACTAAACCAAGATGGTTCTTCTATCGGACTTACTGCACCAAATTCAATTGCCCAAGAAGAAGTTATTACAAGGGCATGGGCGGACGCAGGAATAGCACCAGATACAATCGCGTACATAGAAGCTCATGGAACTGGAACAAAATTGGGAGATTCAGTTGAGATAAGTGCTATTGATAAGGCGTTCAGTAGATATACAAATAAAAAACAGTTTTGTGCAATTGCATCTTTAAAATCAAATATTGGTCATTTGAATCAAGCATCTGGTGTTGCTAGTTTGATTAAGGTTGTTTTAGCAATGAAGCACCAAATGATTCCACCTACGATTAATTTTAATCGACCAAATAGAAAAATTGATTTTATAAATTCTCCTGTGTATGTTAATGATTGTTGTTTGAAATGGAAAACAGAAGGTTGTCCAAGAAGGGCCGGAGTAAGTGCTTTTGGACTAAGTGGAACAAATTGTCATCTTATTATAGAGGAAGCACCTAAAAAAATAAAAGAAACATTAAAATATAATGATGAAAATTATATATTGGTTTTGTCTGCTCAATATGAAAAAGGCATTAGAGTATTAGTGAGGGAATATATTGAGTTACTCAATTATCATGCAGAGATAGATTTAGCTAATATGTGTATAACAGCAAATACAGGAAGAGGGCACAATACTTTTCGTTTGGCAATTCTATTTACAGATGTAGATGATTTAAAATGTAAATTGAGTAATATAGTGTGGAAAAGTGATTTGGAAGATATTACGATAAAAGGTATCTATTATGGAATTCATAAGTCGAGTTATAAAGAGAATGAAAACGATGAAAAATACTCTAAGGACACAATTAAAGCAACAAGTAATCTAATTCAAAAAAAGATTAATCAAAACAGGGAAGTGGATTGGAATCTGCTTGAGGAAATCGCAATTGCATATGTTGGTGGTGCGGATATAAATTGGAGTGAGTTATACCGAGGTAAACAATATCAGAGGATAAGTTTACCAACATATCCGTTTCAAAAGAATAGATGTTGGGTTGAAAGTGCAGAAGAAGAGAAAGAAGAATACAGGATGAGAGAAAGCAATCATCCCCTTTTAGATTACTGTGTAGTAGATTCTATATATAACACAATATATAAAACAAAATTTTCTGTATCAAGACACTGGATTCTAAGTGAACACAAAGTAAATGGATTGTATACTGTTCCAGGGGTTTCGTATATTGAAATGGCAGGAGAAATTGGAAAAATCCATTTTGGTTGTGGATCTTGGAAAATTCAGGAATTAGTATTTATTCATCCGCTTGTCGTTGATGCTCAGATGGATAAAGAAGTTCATACGGTAATACAAAAACATAACGACTATTTCAAGTTTACTATTGCCAGCAAGGATAAAGAACAATGGATAAAACATGCAGAAGGAAAATTCACACCATTAAAAGAGGTGGAAGCATCCTACTTTAATATTCCAGAAATCAAAAGAAAATGTAATAAGAAGAAAGCGGTGCAGTATACATATGATGAAACTGATATGGTTGATGTAGGACCAAGATGGAATGTCATAGAGAAATTACAAACTGGCGATAATGAGGTACTGGTGCATTTGAATCTGCCAGAAAAGTACAATCATGATATGAATGAGTACTTTATTCATCCGACATTAATGGATTGTGCAATGAATGCGGCGATTAACTTAATAGGAGAAGGATTATATCTTCCTTGGTGTTATAAGAGTATTGAGGTATATTCTCAGATTACTAAGGAGTGTTATAGCTATTTACGTCGTAAAGATCGAGGAGATGCCAATGCAGAAGTAGCAACGTTTGACATTGTAGTAGTTGATAATAGTGGTAAGGTTTTGATAGAAGTTACAGACTATACAATAAAAAAAGTAAGAAACGCACATCAGAAAAGTGAAAAGATGGCAAAAAAAACAGAATCTTTTTATCAGCTCGGATGGATCAAGAAGGGATTGAAGCAAGGTGAAGAAGTTAGCAAAAAAGGAATCATACTTGTATTCAAGAGTGAAGATGATAAAAGCAGCAGTTTAATACGAGAATTTAAAAAGCAAGGAAGACGAATCATTGAAGTTAGCATAGGAGAAGAATATAAGAAAATAGATGAGAATACATATATAGTTGCTTCAAATGAGAGAAGCTATATGAAGTTGATAACAAATTTTCACGAGGAGAAGATATCTTATATTTTGCATTTACTAAATTTTAATATGCATGATAGTGAAACGATAGAGCAGTTTAACAGGGGAAAATTAACAGGAGTTATGAGTTTGTATTATCTAACACGTGCACTACTTTTTAATCGTTTTAGGCAGAAAGTTGATATTGTACTTGTAGGGAACCAAGCTAATGAAGTGACAAAACGAGAAACGATTATTAATCCTCAGGTAGCTGCATTATTCGGACTAGCAAAAGTAGTAAGGCAAGAGTATCCTAAATTGCAATGCAGAAGTATCGATATAGATAGTAATACAGAAGTGGAAGACATTTTGTGTGAAGTGGTGTATGGAGAAGAATGTAATTTAGTGGCATATCGTGAAGGAGAGCGTTATGTAGAAGAATTACAAAAATTGGATATAGAAAATGTGTCTAAACGAGATGTTAAGATTCGGAGCAATGGCGTTTATGTCATTACTGGTGGAACTGGCGACATTGGACTGGAATTTGGAAAATATATTGCTGGTAAAAACAAAGTACATCTTGCGTTACTCAATAGATCAAAATTTCCAGAAAGACAAAACTGGAAAGAAATATTGGAACATAATGAAGATATTAAACTTATCAGGAAAATACAATCAATTCAAGAAATGGAATCATCAGGTGCCGAAGTGAGCTGTTATAGTGTGGACGTGTCGGATGAAAATACACTTAAGGATGTATTTGAGGAACTTCATCAGAAATATGGAAAAATAAACGGAATAATTCATAGCGCAGGTGTGGCAGGAGATGGATTGTTAATTACTAAGGATGAAAATGTATTTCAAAGTGTGTTACGACCTAAGATGGATGGAACTTGGATGTTGGATCATTTTACAAAGCAGGATGATTTAGACTTTTTTATTCTTTTTTCATCTATTTCGTCTTTATTTGGAGGAGTTGGTCAAGGAGACTATACTGCTGCAAATACTTATTTAGATGCTTATGCAGTATACAGAAGTAAGAAAGGAAGACCAACTTTATGCATTAATTGGCCGGCATGGAAAGATATTGGAATGGCTGTGGATTATGGTGTTAATCAGGATGGGGTATTCAAAGCGATTTCTACGGAAGATGCAATTCAGGGATTTGAAAATATATTTTACAAGGATATTTGTAACATATTTATCGGTAAATTAAATCAGGAGTATATAGAAGAATTTCCAGTAAAAATTTCTGAGGAGCTACAAATTATTACTAAAAAATCAAACGCAAAAGATAATCGAAAAGATATTAAGCAGAAAAATAATAACATCATTACACTTAGTGGAAATCACAATAATCAATACAATGATATCGAACAAAAAATTGCAACAATTTGGGCAAGAGTTTTGGGGGTATCAAGTATTGATGTTCATGCCAGCTTTTATCGACTTGGAGGTAATTCCGTATTAGCAGTCTCATTATATAGAGAACTCGAAAAAGAATTTACAAAAATGCTAGATATTACGGATATATATAGTTACCCAACAATCAGCCAAATGTCAGAATATTTGAAAACAAAGAATATAAATATTGTGCAAGAGGAAACAAGTTATGACGAGAGCAATCTCGATATGATTTTGGAGAAACTTGCGAATGGTGAAATTACAGAAGAACAGATTGATTATTTGGTGTAAGTGTATTAACTGTAAAGTTATAAGAATAGTCTATATTTTATTACGAGGAAATATTAATGAAATTAGTACAAAGGTATATTTATAAACAAGTATCGGAGCAAAAACTTGCAAAAGAGGATGCAAAATTAATGTTGCAGGAATTGCATAATAGTAGTAGAGACAAAGATTTTGCAATTATTGGTATGGCTGGAAAAATGCCAGGAGCAGATGATTTAAAACAATATTGGGTTAATTTGTGTGGGAGTAAAAGCAATATAAATGAATTTCCAAACAATCGCTGGGAGGATTGTGCACCTTTAGCGAGTGGCAAGAAAGCGGATTATAGAAAAGGTGGATATTTGGAGGAAATAGATAAATTTGACACTGAGTTTTTCAATATATCTCCTCAAGAGGCGAAATATATGAATCCAATGCAACGATTACTTTTGCAGACATCCTATGAGGCAATTGAAGATGCAGGTTATGGTGGCGAAAGAATCTATGGCTCAAATGCGGGGGTATATATAGGTGTTGAAAGTACATCTATCCTTAATTATAATCAATTATTTTCGAAATCAGATTCTATGATGTTTACAGGCTCGATGAATGGTATTTTAGCAAGTCGTATTTCATTTCATTATAACTTAAAGGGGCCAAGTATGGTTATCGACACAGCCTGTTCATCAAGCCTTACGGCTATCATTATGGCTTGTCAGGCATTGGAGAGTAATCAATGTGATTTGGCGATAGTAGGAGGCATTTGTTTGAATTTATTACCATCGCTAAAGAAAAATATACTGGATATGGTTGAATCAGGAGATGATTTAATAAGAGCATTTGATCAGAATGCGAATGGTACTTCTTGGGGAGAAGCAGTAGGATTGATCGTGATTAAGCCACTTTGGAAAGCCATAAAAGATGGAGATTCAGTTCAGGCGGTAATAAAAGGTTGGGCTATAAATAATGATGGTGCATCTAATGGGATTACTGCTCCGGATGCTAAAGCACAGGAAGCGGTAATTGTGGATGCATGGAAAAATGCAGAGATAAATCCAGAATCAATTCAATATATTGAAACTCATGGAACAGGAACGATTCTAGGGGATCCAATAGAAATTAAAGGAATTACAAACGCTTTTCAAAGATTTACAGAAAAGAAACAATTCTGTGCTATTGGTTCTGTAAAAACAAATATTGGTCATACTGTCGGTGCCTCAGGAATAGTGTCATTAATTAAAGTGGTTCTCATGTTAAAACATAAAAAGATGGTTGCATCTTTAAATTTTAGCAAGCCAAATAAGTTTATTCAATTTATTGAATCGCCTGTTTTTGTGAACGATATATTACGTGATTGGGAAAAAGGACAAGAAGCAAGAAGGGCGGGAATTAGTTCATTTGGGTTCAGTGGAACTAATTGTCACATTATTGTGGAGGAAGCCATCCAAGCAAAATATGCCGATAAAACACTTCAGGAAGAACAAAATGTTTTTATAGTCTCAGCTAAAAATAAAGACAGTATTAAGGAATTGATTCAAAAATATTATTACTTTTTTTTAGAGAACAGCAATATTAATTTAGCAGATGTTTGCTATACCGCGAACACGGGAAGAGGACATTATAATTTTAGACTTGTCATTATCTGTGAAAGTCTTGTTGATTTAGTTGAAAAGTTAAAACATATTGTAACAAAAGGATTTGACAAAATTCTGAGTAATGAAGTATTTTATGGAGAACATAATGTAGTATCAATACGGACAGATAATAAAAAAAATGAGATAACAGAGCAAGAAAAAAACAAGTTAAGTGAAAATGCAAATACTAAAATAATAGAATATTTGAAGAAAAATGATATTGAAGTATTAAAAGAAATTTGTCAAAAATATGTAAATGGTGCAGATGTTAAATGGATAGAGATGTATCGCAACCTAAATTGTAAAAAGGTAAATTTACCTACGTATCCGTTCAGAAAAATACGTTGTTGGAGTGATAAATCAGGGACAGGAAAGCTAGATAACAACATAAGAGAAAATATCCATCCCCTTTTAGATTACTGTGTAGTAGATTCTATATATAACACAATATATAAAACAAAATTTTCTGTATCAAGACACTGGATTCTAAGTGAACACAAAGTAAATGGATTGTATACTGTTCCAGGGGTTTCGTATATTGAAATGGCAGGAGAAATTGGAAAAATCCATTTTGGTTGTGGATCTTGGAAAATTCAGGAATTAGTATTTATTCATCCGCTTGTCGTTGATGCTCAGATGGATAAAGAAGTTCATACGGTAATACAAAAACATAACGACTATTTCAAGTTTACTATTGCCAGCAAGGATAAAGAACAATGGATAAAACATGCAGAAGGAAAATTCACACCATTAAAAGAGGTGGAAGCATCCTACTTTAATATTCCAGAAATCAAAAGAAAATGTAATAAGAAGAAAGCGGTGCAGTATACATATGATGAAACTGATATGGTTGATGTAGGACCAAGATGGAATGTCATAGAGAAATTACAAACTGGCGATAATGAGGTACTGGTGCATTTGAATCTGCCAGAAAAGTACAATCATGATATGAATGAGTACTTTATTCATCCGACATTAATGGATTGTGCAATGAATGCGGCGATTAACTTAATAGGAGAAGGATTATATCTTCCTTGGTGTTATAAGAGTATTGAGGTATATTCTCAGATTACTAAGGAGTGTTATAGCTATTTACGTCGTAAAGATCGAGGAGATGCCAATGCAGAAGTAGCAACGTTTGACATTGTAGTAGTTGATAATAGTGGTAAGGTTTTGATAGAAGTTACAGACTATACAATAAAAAAAGTAAGGAACGCACATCAGAAAAGTGAAAAGCTAGTAGAAAAAACAGAGTGTAAGAATCAGTATAGACTAAAGCGAAATGAAGAATATGAAGAGAAATCATACATATTTGAGGAACAAGGTCACCAAAATAACAGCAAGATACAGGAGATTGTAAATCAGAGAAAGGTAATATCAGAAATTGGAGGTAGAGAAGAATATAGAAAAATAGATGAGAACATATATGAAGATAAATCAAATACGAAATTCTGTGTAAAACTTATTGGAAAAAAAAATGATGACTACAATATAGTTGAAATGGAAATTGCTAATATATGGGGAAAGGTATTAGGCGTATCAGTTATTAATGTATATGATAATTTTAATAAAATTGGTGGGAACTCAATCTTAGCTATTAAATTGCTTAATGAAATTGAAGCAATATATCCTAATATGGTAGAAATTGCAGATATTTTTACATACAGTACGATAAATCAATTTGCTGAAATGATAATTAAGAAAAGCAGAGCAAAAAACATGATGGGGGTGGTAAAGGATGGAGACCAAAGACTGATGGAAATATTAAATAGACTAAAAGATGGTGATATATCAATAGATGAAGGGTTGGAAAGTATATAATAAGTCAATTATGTAACAAAAAGTAAATTGTTAGGAAATATTGGAAAGAGAAGGGACAAAATGAGAGTACAAGAACTAATAAAAGTTATATTACAAGATGTTCAAAAGGGTAAAGTTGATACTGATATTGCTTTTAAACTTGTGAAAGAATTAAAAGAAATTGATGATTACAGACATACCTCTGATAATGAAAATGGTATAGCAGTTATTGGAATGGCTTTAAGATTTCCAGAAGCTAATGATAAAGAAGAATATTGGAGTAATATAAAGCAGAAAAAATGCTCTATTCATAAAATTCCAGAGGGACGAAAAGTAGATATTGAAGATTTTTTTATCCAGAATAATATAAAAAATAAAGAAACTATTTTAGAAGCGGGATATTTGAATGAAATTGATAAGTTTGATGCATCATTTTTCAAAATACCATTAAAGGAAGCAGAATTAATTAATCCGACACAAAGATTGTTTTTAGAGATTTCTTACGAAGCCTTTGAGGACGCTGGTTATGGCGGAAAGCAGATATATAATTCAAAAACAGGTGTATATGTAGGAATTGATCATTCTATTGAATTCGATTATGAAAAGTATTACGGTCAAAATGATATTTTAACTATAATTGGATCATATTCATCTCTTTTAGCTAATCGAATTTCCTATCAATTTAATTTTCGAGGTCCAGCAATGGTAATTGACAGTGCATGTTCATCAGGATTGGTAGCCGTACATCAAGCTTGCCAAGGATTGATAAACCAAGAATGTGATATGGCACTTGCAGGAGGGGTGAATTTATTATTTTATCGAAAAAAGACTGCGTTATCAGGAGTGGAATCGGAAAGCGGAGTTGTAAGAGCATTTGACAAAGATGCAGATGGAACGGTATGGGGAGAAGGTGTTGGAGCGATTTTACTAAAACCGATATCCAAGGCCATAGAAGATGGCGATCACATATATGCAGTATTGAAAGGAAGTGCAGTAAATAGTGATGGTACTTCTAATGGAATAACAGCTCCCAATGCGGAAGCGCAAACAGAGTTATTAATGAAGGCATGGAATAAAGCTAATATTGAACCAGCCACAATAGGATATATTGAAACCCATGGAACAGGCACTATATTAGGTGATCCGATTGAGATAAAAGGGATAAACGACGCTTTTCGTAATTATACTCAAAAGCGACAGTTTTGTGCAATTAGTTCGGTGAAGAATAATATTGGACACACATGTGGTGCATCAGGAATTGCATCTTTAATAAAAACTATACTTGCATTAGTTCATAAAAAAATACCTGCTAATATTAATTTTGAACACCCTAATAAATATATCAATTTTCTTGAATCTGCTGTTTATATAAATGATAAATTTAAATCATGGCATTTTGAACACTATCCGAGAAGAGCTGGAGTAAGTGCATTTGGATTAAGTGGAACCAATTGTCATGTAGTTGTAGAAGAAGCACCAGAATTGAGCGTGAATGTAAATCAAGATGAAATGTATGTGTTAGCATTATCTGCACAATATGAGGAAGGTATTATAGAGTTAATTCAGAAGTACTATAAAGTAATTAAGGCGCAGCCTAATATTGATCTAAAGAGTCTATGTATAACGGCAAATACGGGAAGAGGGCATTACAATTATCGTTTTATAGTTAAATTTGTAAAAGCAAGTGATTTGAGAAGAATATTAGAGATAGTAAAAGAAAAAAAAGATTTAAAGAAGCTTGTGATTAAGGATGTTTATTATGGAAAACATATTGTTATAACAGATGATAAAGAAGTATATGAAAAAGGAGCTTACACAGAACAGGAATTACTTGCAATGAGTAATGATATAAATAACAAGATAAAATATTTAGAGAAGAGTGGGGAACAATATCATAGGTTGCTAGAACAAGTTTGTATTGCTTATATAAAAGGTGCTGATGTGGATTGGTTAAGGTTATATCAAGGGGAAAGATATCAAAAGTTAAGTTTACCGACATATCCATATCAGAAAATACGTTGTTGGGCAAAAGATGTAAAACTGAACAATTTACAAGTAAAAATGCAACCAGATGATGAAATAAATGATACATTCTATAATGTTGAATGGGTGCAAAAAGATATTATGCCAGAAGAAACAACATCAGAACTGGGAAACATCCTTGTATTTAGAAATAAAACAAAGGAAAGTAGTAGATTGTTCCAAACTCTGAAAGAACAGGAAGGACATCTTATAGAAGTAACACGGGGAGATGCATATGAAAAAATTGATGATAATACATATATTGTTGGATGTGATGAGGAGAGTTATATAGCATTATTTTCAAGTATAAAGGAATATAATTTAACAAAAATTATTCACTTGCAAAGTTTATGTGGTGATGAGCCTGAGACAATGCAGCAATTCAAGGAAGGTCAGAAAAATGGTGTTATGAGCTTGTATTATATGACACGAGCATTGTGTACTGTATTGGCGAATAAAGAGATAGAAATAGTTCTTGTATCAAATTATGTAAATGAAGTTACAAGAAAAGAAGAACGAATATATCCTCAGGCAGCAGCTTTATTTGGTCTCGGAAAAGTTATAGGACAAGAATATACAAATTTATATTGTAGAGGGATTGATATAGATTGTCATACTAAAATGGAAGAAATTGTTAAAGAATTGAAATATGGAAAAGATGTTTATCAGGTGGCATACCGAAAAGGGCAGCGTTTTATTGAGGAATTACATGAATTAGATGAAGGTAAAATTGGAGACTTAAATATTCAAATCCATCAAGATGGTATATATATTATTACTGGTGGCATGGGTGGAATTGGATTGGAGTTTAGTAGATATTTAGCAGGAAATGGACCAGTAAAACTTGCTTTATTCAATCGTACGCAATTTCCACCTAGAGAAAAATGGGATGCAATTATAGCAAGACAAGAGAATTTTAAAGTTATAAATAAAATACTGGCAATACAAGAAATAGAAGCAAAAGGCTCTGAAGTGTTTATTTATAGTCTTGATGTGACGGATTATGATGCAGTAAATAAGATTTTGTGTGAACTTCGAGATAAATACGGAAAGATTAGTGGAATTATTCACAGCGCAGGAATTATAAAGGATGCTTTAATCAAAAATAAAGATGAAGCACAATTTAAGAATATTCTTGGAGTAAAAATGGAGGGAACATGGATTCTTGATAAACTCACAGAGCAAGATGAACTTGAGTTTTTTGTAGTATTTTCGTCAATAGCATCTTTACTTGGTGGAGTTGGAAAAGGAGATTATGTTGCTGGTAACGCATATTTAGATGCATATGCAGCTTATAGAAACAAAAAAGGGAAGAGAACGTTGAGTATTAGTTGGCCAGTGTGGAAAGATGCTGGAATGGCAGTAGATAATTATGCTAATTATGATGGAATATTCAAGTCAATAGAAATCAAAAAAGCAATAAGGTGTTTTGATAAAATATGGAACAAAAATATCAATAAAGTTATAATTGGCTCAATTAACAACAAGAAATACCGATTAAAAAATATTCCAATAACAAATTTACGAAGCATTAAGATAGTATATTTAAAAATGGAAGAGCAACAAAAAAGAGCAGTTGGAGTGAAATTAGAAGGCAGAAAGGATAAAGAATATTCAGAGTTAGAGCAAAAACTAGGAAATGTATGGAGTGATATTTTAGGACTTGATGTTATCCACATTGATGATGATTTCTTTAGAATTGGAGGTAATTCGATACTTGCAATACAAATGGAAGTAGGAATAGAACATATAGGAATTAAAATGTCGGCTAATATTCTAAAAAAATGTTCAACTATTAGAAAATTGGCTCAATATCTTAGTGATAGTAATCATCAAAGTAGTTCACAAATCATAATTGAGGATATTATACCATTTAATGAAGTTTTCTATAAAGAATGTTTTTATAATTCTCTATTTCCAGTTATTACTTATTTCAAAGGTGATATAGGGTATTTTTTTGCAAATGACATTATTCTCTATAAATATGATGATAATAGCCAAAAAGCAATTAAGTTTGAGGTAGAATACCTATCAGTTCAAGATGAAAACAGTGTATTGGATGCGTGTGGAGTTGGTTTTCAAGCAAGGGAGCAGGTGGATGATGTAGTAAAAGAAGTAAAAAAATCTATTATAAATGGAAAACCTGTAATTGTATGGGTAGACTGTTTTTATGAATCTATTAGAATGGATACTTATAAAAAGCAACATTTACCACACACATTATTGATTTATGGATTTAATGACGAGAAAAATATAGTTTATATTGTGGAACATAATAATCGCGATAATCTTTCGTATAAAGATTATACAATTACATACAAGGAACTGTACGACTCATATCAAGGATATGTAAGTAGATTTATAGGAAAGCATAAAAAAAATACATATTACGAATTTTATGCGAAACATAAAGAAAATAAGAGTCCTATACAAGAGTTTCCGTCAGTATTGAAAACAATTAAAGTAAACTTTTGGAGTCACAAATGTACAATCTTAGATAATCTAAATAATTTAAGAAAAATTATAAGTGATTTAAAAGATATTTTGGCAGACGAGGAAGAACTTAAAAAAAATATAACATTGCTTAGTAGTAAGCTGAATGATATAATTAATGCAAAACTCGTTGAAAAATATAGAGTTTATAAATTTATGGGAGATTCTGAACAATTGCTATCACTACTGTGTGAAATAATTGACAGTTGGGAAGTGGTGAGAGCATGGGTAATAAAATATAAGTTTACTTATGTGTATCAAAAAGAATCTCTAAATAGTATTTTTGTGTATATGAAAGCAATAGAAGAAACCGAACAGAAAATTTCTTTATTGTTGATGCAACAACTAAAAGAATAATTTTTGAGTTATCTGAAAAAGAAGTAATATGAAAATACTACAAATAAATGTTAAATGAAATGATAAATAAAAATTTTAACATATTATGACTTTGATAATTATATGAAAAACAGAGAGTTAATAGATGTTAAAAAAGAAATGCATTGTACGTTTTAATATACCAGCAATTCATGTAGTTAATAATATTAAATCATTTGTGGAATTTCAAGGAAAAGTAAAATTTAATTTACATTCATAGAATGTATTTTTATTAAATTTTTAAAAAATAAGCAAATTAATGTTGTGTAATTCTTATTTCAATCTAAAAATATTAGGAACTTTAGTAGTATAAATTCAATTAAGTAAAGAAGACAAATAATAAATTAAAAAGGTGATCAATCACTATGTTTCAGAGAAAAAAGGTAATTGCATAAACTAAGATGTGCTTTATTGAGTTAAGAAATAAAATGATTAAAAAATTGAATGTTTATGTTAAAACCAAGGTTATTAATTGGGTAATACAAGTGAGTATTAAATTTGCATGTTTGGCTTGCCTTATAAGTGTGATAACTAAGACAAAATTTTTTTGATTTGATTAACTTTTTTGATTGAGGTACGAGTTTTATAAATAGTGCTCCGTTCTACAGTGAAATGAAGTATATCAAAAAATGAACAGTGATTTTATTATGACATTTTTGAGAAAACAGATCAAACATACGGATTTATTTAATAATATATGTGATGGTGCTTTTTAGATGAACATCTTTTGGGTATTGGTTTATAATTTTCAGCAACTACACTGTATCATATTTAGTGAGGAGCTATTTTGCAACGAGATAAAAACCAATCCCTTGTGATTTTGTTGTTTTACAAATATATAAAATTAATAAATTTATAGGAGTGGTAGTAATAAAAATGGAGAAAAGGGAAATTGAGTGTATCAGAAATATTATTAGAAAAAATATCGAATCAACAGAAAATATAGAACATATAAAAAATGATGATGAATTGTCTGATTTTGGATTAAATTCAATAAGTTTTGTTAAGGTTGTTGCAGAAATTGAGAAAGTGTTTGGAATAGAATTTGATATTGAAGTAATGTTAGCAAAAAAATTTAAAACAATAGATGCTTTCGTATCATACGTTGATTATAAGATGCAAAAACTGAAATAGTTATTATATGAATTAAGTAATTAGCTGGGATTCAGTATGGGATCAGAATAACAATTACTATAACGAATAATTTATTATAAAAAAATATGTAAAAACGATAGGTATGTGATACAATATAAAAAACATTTTTGCACTATCAATGTTTTATAGTGGAAAGATTGATTCAAGAATAGTTGGTCAAATTTAGAATGGAGGATTGTGATATATAAAATATTACTGTGAACAATATGATTTATGTGGATTATTTTACATTTCCTGACTCAGAGGTGGAATGGGATTTTTTATACAAAGAAAAGAGAACTTGTTATGATTCTGTTTATCCATTTAAGGTAATATCAAAACATGGATTTGAACGAATTGATTTTGAACCGATTACCATTTTGTATGGTGGGAACGGTTCTGGAAAATCGACAGTATTAAATGTTATTGCGGAAAAATTGCAAGTGCAAAGAGATTCCATTTTTAATAAAACAAATTTTTACCCAAATTATCTTAATTTGTGCAGTGTTGTCATTAAAGAAAGACTTCCTCATGATAGTAGGATTATTACAAGTGATGATGTATTTGACTATATGTTGAACATACGTAATTTGAATCAGGGAATAGACATGAAAAGAGAAGAATTATTTGAAGAGTATTTAGATGCTAAATACTCTAAATTTAAGTTTAGGTCAATGGAAGATTATGAACAATTAAAGAAAGTAACCAATGCTCGCAAATTAACTCAATCTAGGTATATAAGAGAAAATCTAATAGATAATATACGAGAATATTCAAATGGAGAAAGTGCATTTAAATATTTTACAGAGAAAATGCAATGTGAGGGTGTATATATATTAGATGAGCCGGAGAATAGTCTGTCGCCAATACGTCAATTAGAACTAAAACAATTTATTGAGGAGTCAGTACGATTTTTTAGATGTCAGTTTATTATATCTACGCATTCCCCATTTTTGTTAGCTTTGCAAGGAGCAAAAATATATGATTTAGATGAAAATCCTGTTGATTTGAAAAAATGGACTGAGTTGGAAAATGTGCGTACTTATTATGAATTTTTTAGAAGTTATGAGAAAGAATTTTAATATTTTTTGTAATAATGTAATTACCAAGTATAAAAAATATTAATATGCAAATTGTTTTTAGGTGAATATAAAATTTTATAATATATAGGTGTTAGTATAGCTATCAAATCTATACTAGCATCTTTTTTTATAAAAAAGTGAAGATGTGCGAAATTAAATTAATACTCAGTTTCTGATGATAATATGTACATAATAGGAAAATCGAATTTGAGAGTATTTTTATTTTGATAATAGAATGTTAAAATGCAAGTTATTATAAACGAAAGAATAATAAGTATACTAAAAAAGTTCTATAGTTTATTTAAATAAAAAAAATATATATATATGATTGTAATATATGAATATTGAAAGAGAGACAAAGATATATGAAGAAGTTGCCTTTTAATTATCCACCAATAATTGATGCATTTAGTGGGGTAGCAGGAAATGTTGCTATCCAGATGTGTGACAGCACGTATACTTCGTTAATAATATTCAATCATTTTCTTATATCCTATTGTAAAAAAAATAAAGTAGCAGGTTTTAATTGGAAATATTATATAGACGATTATGTGCATAGTTTTAGCTTAAAAAGATTAATAAAAAAACAAGGTGTTGTTAATACATTTATTGCAATGATTGAAAATAGTTTATATATTCATGTGTATATTGATCATTTTTATATAAGTTCATCTCAAAGATATATGAAAGAACATTTTTTACATGATTGTGCAACAGTTTTTGGATATGATATTGAAAAAAAAATATTTTATGTAGCTGATAATTTCGAACAAGGAAAATATTTGATTAAGGAGATTTCTTTTGAAGAAATAAAAATATCAGTAGAAAATAATGGAAATAATCCTATTGATGCTATATATTTTGATAAAAATATTGATTTCAAATTAAATAAGCATGATTTGAAAAATCTTATATTATGTTATTTAGAACAAAAATGTAATTTAAAAAAAATAAATAAAAAAAATGTTAAGCAAGTAGCTGAAGAGACAACTATTTACGGTATAGGTGTATATAAAATATTAGAAAAGGAATGCAAAACATTAATTAAAAGTGATTACAATTATAACGATTATAGAACATTTCATGTTATGTGTAATCACATGCAAATAGGAACACTCTTAATTGAATATATAAATAAATTTTTATTTGAGAAAAAAGATGAAAAATTTAGTATAGAAAATAAATATGAGTCAATGAATGATGAAATGGTTGCAATACGTAATTTATTTATTAAGTGTAATTTTACAAAAAGTAGTAAAGATGTGTTAAGAGTTCAAGAACAATTATTTAATATTAAAGAGAGGGAGAAAGCTTTTTTGTTAGAAATGTTAGAAAAAAATTTATAATCGCAAAGTGAAAGAATTTATATAGTAAAGTGGAAGGAATATTGAAACTTATGAATGAATTACAGTGAGTGAAGATATTATCCTTTGAAATAGGTCAAAAACGTAATTTGTCAAAGAAACATGAAAAATATCCAATAAATATTAGAAAATATAATAAAAAATATGGAAAGTTTTTGGCGGCTACGTGGTTATTATAATAAAGCTAATGAAGGAATTAAATTAGATATTATAGATAATAGTAAATTCGGAGATTAGGAAAAGCATTTTAAAATACAGTGAATAAGTATATTAGATGAAGTGATTTCTGGAATATGGGAAATATAAAAGATACAAATCAAGAGAAACCATAGTAAAAAAATACTGAATAAGGAAAGGGAAATACAATGGAAAAGAGATTATTTACATCAGAATCAGTGACAGAAGGGCATCCGGATAAAATTTGTGATCAAATTTCGGATGCAATATTGGACAAGTTAATAGAAGGAGATCCCAATTGCCATGTTGCATGTGAGACAGCAATCACAACAAATCTTGTTCTGGTTATGGGAGAAGTAACAACAAATGCATATGTAAATATTGATAAGGTAGTACGAGAAACAATAAGGAATATTGGATATAATAATAATAAATATGGTTTTGATTGTGATGATTGTAATGTCATAATTACATTAGATAAGCAATCAGAAGATATTGCTCTTGGAGTAAATCAGGCTTTAGAAACAAAAGAAAATAAGATTGTTGATGATGACTTGAAAATAGGTGCGGGAGATCAAGGCATGATGTTTGGCTATGCAACAAATGAAACGGAAGAATACATGCCATATCCTATATCATTGGCTCATAAGCTTACAAGAAAACTTACACAAGTAAGGAAGAATGGAACATTACCATATCTTAGACCGGATGGAAAGAGTCAGGTTACTGTAGAATATAATGAGAAAGGAAAACCGACAAGACTGGATGCAGTTGTACTATCTACACAGCATGATGCTAATGTGATACAGGAGCAGATTCACGAAGATATAAAGAAATATGTATTTGACGAGGTTCTTCCGAAGGACATGATTGATGAAGATACTAAATTTTTTATTAATCCAACGGGACGTTTTGTGATTGGTGGACCTAATGGTGACAGTGGTCTTACAGGACGTAAGATTATTGTAGATACATATGGTGGATATGCACGTCATGGAGGTGGTGCATTTTCAGGAAAAGACTGCACAAAAGTGGATCGTTCAGCAGCATATGCAGCAAGATACGTAGCAAAAAATATTGTTGCAGCAGGATTAGCAGATAAGTGCGAAATTCAGTTATCGTATGCAATTGGTGTAGCACAGCCAACATCTATTATGGTGGATACATTTGGAACAGGAAAAATAAGTGATGAAAAACTTGTTGACATTGTAAAAGAAAATTTTGATTTAAGACCGGCAGGCATTATAAAAATGTTAGATTTAAGAAAGCCAATTTATAAGCAGACTGCAACATATGGACATTTCGGAAGGACAGATATTGAACTTCCATGGGAAAGAATGGATAGAGTGGAACAATTAAAGAAATATATGTAAAGCAAAATCAATACCAATTGTATTTTGAAATACTCCTAACGAATACCAAGGTGATGTAATAAGCATCTTGGTATTTTTGGTTGCAAAAGTTAGGCAAGAGATAGTGTGTTTGCACAAACTATTATTTGTCGGCTGTAAGAACATCTAAAAGCTATGATTTAATATGTACACATCCGTTAATACGAGTGAACTTACTTGATATGGAACATCGATAGTGAATTATAGTTCGATAAAGTGTGAACTATAGTTGGTTCACCAAGATGTATTTTTATTTTATAGTAATAATAACACAAAAGATAGGGGAGAAACATTACTATGGAAAAATGTGCAAATGCTGGTACAAGAGTAAGATATGCCAGAGAATTAAATCATTTCACGCGTGAGGAACTTGCAGAGTATGCTGGGATATCAACAAAGTTTTTGTATGAAATAGAAAATAACCATAAAGGTATGTCTGCACATACATTATTAAATATCTGTAAAGCATTAGATGTTTCTTGTGATTATATTATGACAGGTGGAGGTGATTACACTTGTGATCAGGAAGTAATTACACTTATAGAATCTTTTGATGCATCACAAATTCCAAATGTAAAAAAAATTCTTACAGAATTATTAGAACTAAGCAAATACTAATAATATATGGTTTTTCAACCTCTTCTAAGCTGCCTGAAAAGGCAGCTTTTTTTGAGGAAAACGTGAAAATAGAATAATATAGAAAAAAATTTTTGAAAAGGTTACTTATTCAAATAAAAAAGTAAAATATTGTATAATAAAATACATAAATAATTATTTTATTGTTTTATAAATGTATGTCTTAAAAATATACGTGATACTATTTAATTTTGGTATAATAATAAGCAATAGAATAAGGGGATAAGATATGAATTATATGCACTCAAGTGAAAAAATAAAAGGTCTCAGAATACACCAAGGTTATACAGTTGAACAATTGGCGGAAGAGGCAAATATTTCAACTAAATTCTTATATGAAATTGAAGCAGGTAGGAAAGGGTTTTCGGCAAATGTGTTATATAAAATTTCTAAAGCACTAAACGTTAGTTGTGATTACATATTAAATGACAGTAATCAACAAACAGTTCCTGATTTTATTATTGAATTAGTGAAAAAATTAGATAGTAAGGAACAGGTCGCAGTGGAGCACATTTTGGTGGAAATAATCAGACTGAGAGAAGAATAAGTTTAATACCTGGAGATAAATATAATGAAATACGATTATTTAGATTATGAGCAAATTAAAAAAATGGGAGAGAGGATAAAAATAAGTAGAAAAAGCAATAATATGACACAAAGCGAATTGGCTGATATTTTGGGAATATCAGCAGATCAGGTTTCAAATATTGAATTAGGAAAAAGTGCCTGCAAAATAGATCATATATACTTGTTGATGCAGGTATTGGATATATCAGCTGATTATTTATTTGGAAATTTTGTAAATACAAATGTAGTGCGGGTAACTGACGAGCAAATAATAAATATGGCAACGAAAACAAATAAAAAGATGAAAATGATAATATATGAGTTACTTATGCTTATGGCATAGTACTCATATATTTTTTTATAAGTGGCATAAATATACTATGAACGCATATGACATAAAGTAGCGTGTGACGTGCTACCTTGTGCAATGGTGAATACACGAAAAAGAATTTAAAATCATTTAGTGAAAAAAGCGGGAGTGGTATAGTTATATGGACAAGAAAATGATATCAAGAAAAGACAGGCAGAAAGCAAAAAGATTAAAAAGTGTAAGAGATAGGCAACATTTAACACAGGAGAAAATGGCGGAAAGATTAGATATATCGTATTCAACATATCAAAGAATGGAAAGTGGACGAAACAATATTACTATCGAACATTTGGAAAAGTTGCATAAAGAGTTTGGAGTATCATCGGATTATATTTTATTTGGTACAGTCAACGACGAAAAACATTATGAACTGGAACTCGAATATATGAATGATGAAACAAAATTTTTAATGGTTACTAGGCTGATAGCGTGTTTATGCAGATTGGATGAAAATAAATACAAAGAACTTATGATAAAATTAGAGAAAGATTTAAAAGAAATACAATAGGTGGCAGGTAATGCGTATGAATACTTCAGATAAACAAATTTTAATAGTAGAAGATAATAATAAAAATATGGAGAAGCTATGCGAGGTACTGAAAGATATTAAAGATGTCTATATACATAAGGCAAAGAATAGTGAACAGGCATATAGATATGCATTGGAGTATAATATAGACCTATTTATTGTAGATATTATATTGAATACCAAAGTGTTTGCTGATATATCAGGGCTAAAATTCATAGAAAGCATTCGCTCAATTAATGGTTATAAATTCACACCAATTATAGTAACAACGTCTCTAGAAGATCCTAAATTTCATGCTTATTCTAATCTACATTGTTTCAGATATTATGAAAAGCCTTATGATTATGCAGAATTTAAGAAATCAGTAGTTGAGGCATTAGAATATACAACACCCAAAAAAGCTAAAGATTTTTATTATTACAAAGATGATGGAGTCATTTATTCTATCAAAACAAAAAATATTGTATATTTTCAAACAAATAACAGAATTACTTACATAAAATGCAAGAATGGAAAGGTAATGCCAACACCTTATAAATCTAACAAAAAGATATTATTAGAGCTGAATTCAAAAAAGTTTCTCAGATGTAGTAATAATACAATAGTGAACGCTGAGTATATAGAAGGGATAGATAAGTCAAATAGATATGTTATGTTGGTAGATGGTTTTGGAACATTGGAAATAGGACCCAAGTTGAAGAAAAAATTTTTAGAGGACTTTTTCAAATGTTAGAAAGAATATATTGGTTATTAGAAATTATTTCCTTGGTAATATGTATAAGTAGTATTTATGGTGTGAAAATTAAGGCAGATATTAAAACAGTTGTATGGATTGCTATAGAAGTTACGTTTATGGGAATGTTGGATAGAGAGGTAATTACAACAAAGTCATATTTTGTTATATATGTTTTGTATATTCTATATGTATATATCAAATTTAAAAAGCCTTTAAAAACAGCAATTTTTACGGCAATATTAAGTATGATATTTACAGGATTGATTCAGATGATAATTGCTCTTCCGGTGTATTATATAGGAGATTACTGTAAAGCAAGTGAAAACATAATGGTTTTGGTAATTAACACTGGTGTTTTGATGGCTATTGTACTAATAAGTAGAACAGAATTTCTATATGGTGTTTATAAATTCCTAGCAAGAAAAGAGTTGATTTTAAATATAACGTTTATACTGGTAATGTTCATATATGGATATTGTATGTATAGAATAAAGGATAGTAACAAAATACAATCTGACTTATATGTAATTATTGTAACGTTTGCTTCAATAATAGCCTGTATTTTATTAAGATGGAAAGAAATGGAAAGGGAGACAAAATATCAACAGGAGCAGATAAAATTGTCAAATCGTTATAGTGAAGAATATAATGCTTTAGTTGAAATATCAAGAAAAAAGCAACATGATTTCAAAAATCAGATTAATGCATTATATGGTTTGTCAGATATAAAAGCAGAAAAGGAACAAAGAAAATATATAGACAAATTATTAGACGAAAATAAAGTTGTCAAAATATTGCATTCTGTAGAGCAACCTGTATTAGCTGGATTCTTATATCGAAAAGTGAATGAGATTATGGCAGCAGGAATAAATATAGAATTTAATTTATCTGTTCCGGATGCAGAGTTAGCGATAGAAGTGCTTGACTGTATTGAAATAGTAGGAATATTTTTGGATAATGCAGTGGAAGCATTGAGTAAAGAAAAAGATAAAAGTATTATTCTGGAAATGTTCGCAATGGAACAAAAGGTTGAAATAAGGGTTAAAAATGTAAGCCCTTATTATGAGAATGATGAGATTGCAAAATTCTTTCAGTATAATTATTCTACAAAAGGCAAAAATAGAGGAATAGGTTTAGCTAAGATAAAAGATTTACAGAAAAAGTACAAATTTGATATTTTAGTTGAAATGCAGGAAATACATAATAAAAACTGGATAAGTTTTTCAGTAATTAAATAAAGAATAGTAAAAGCCCCCTAAAAGTTACCATTTTGATAACTTTCGGGGGTTTTTAGCATTAGTGTTCTATTGGTGTTGGAAATTTTCTTTCGCCAAAAAGCAGAAAACTTACACCTGAAAAATGAATAAATGACATTAATGCAAGGCATGAACAACAGATTTTGTTCATACAAGATAAACTTAATTTTTTACGAAACATTTTTACGACCTCCTTTGAACATTAGAATTTTAGCAAACATCATTTGACATGTGTGTAATATGATAGTCCAAAAGCCAATAATTAAATATTGATATATTATGCTATGGCTATTGAAAATGCTAACTATTATAAAAAAAGCAAATATAATAAGAAAACTATTGTTCTGACAGTGTTTTAACAATACGCTATTTGGAGATGGTCTAAGAGGTGAAACTATTGGACCAATGTAATAGTTAATTAGGATACAGACAATAGTAAAAAATTGAATAAATAAGATATCCGGAGTTATTAATTGTGGAAGGATAACTACTGCCAGATAAGATATCACGAAAGTTAACAGCAAACAGGTTGTATAATGTTTACAATGAAAGCCACCACTGTTAAATCTAATTAATGATAATAAAAGTATAAATACGGTAAAACTTAAAACTTTACCAATAATAATGTAAAAAATATATAGCAATAGTATCTTGCTAAATTCAGATGCAATGGAAAGTAATGTATACTTTACTAATTCCAATTCATAATCTGAATAGTTATATGTTGTTTTTAAGGCTTGTCTGATTTTATCCATAGTAAATAGTCCTTTGTAAGTTGTTGACTATATCATATATGGTGTAGCGGATAATATTAGATTTTTTTCAGAAAGTAGATTTTTGGGTAAAAAAATAAGAAAAATGTATATTAATAGAGAGAAAAATGTCTTTTTAGAAGAAAAAAGTATAAAATGAAAAATATAAAAGTTATTTGTAAAAAAAATTGGTGTAAATTGCTGAAATGTGTAGTATTATATTAATGATGGATAATAGCTGATTATCTTTCAAATATAATTACAAAATTTAATGATTAAATATTTAATGTATACGGAGGCGAATATGTTTTTTATCAATCGAAAAGAAGAACTTAAATCTTTTGTAAATAATTATGATGAAAACATAGAAAATAATATAAGCCAAGTTTATATTATAGAAGCAAGTCATGGAATAGGAAAAACCGAATTCATAAAAGAAGTGTCAAAATATTTTTCATATATTCCATTAGATATTTTCCCATCAGATGATAATGAAGAACTTGCAACATTCAAAAGACTGGTTTTAGAATTAGATAAAACTAGCATCGAATATGGATATAACGATTTTAAGACATTTTATAGTTGGAAAACTAAAAGCTCTAAAGCTGTTCAATTACTATTAAAAATTACAGCAATTTTTGGACAAGCATTTGCTAAAAGTAAGGAATATGATATAGAATTTACCACATTAATTAACGAACCCATTCAATATGAAAAATTTATTTTAAAGGCACAAATAGAAAACCTATTTGAATATGCTAAATACGTATTTTCTAAGACGAATATGCATATTGTTTTTCATCATACATCAGAGATTGATGCAGGGTCAATTGATTTATTGTGTAAATTAATCACATCATCAAGAGGAAGTGTTTTTATATTTGAGAGTGATAATGAAAAGATTAGCTTAAGAATAGAACACTGTTTACAAAATAACCATAGCATTTATCTTAATAAATATTTATTAAACAAATTATCTAACAAGCATATAGAAATCTATATTCAACAATTATTGAATGATTTAGAATTACAAGCCGACAAGATTGACTCAAATGTACTTAAAGAAAGTATCGACAAAGGAAATCTAGCAGAAATTTCAAGTATATTAAAAGATTATAATGATAGATTGAGAAAAGACACTTCTATACAAATAAGGAGCATCAAGGATATTCTCTATAATTTGTCTGATAAGCAAAATGTTTTGTTAATTTTACTTAGTTATGCAAAAGGCAAATTAAATTTAGATGAATTAAAGGAAATTACGAACGAATTAAATAACTCTTTTATGACATCAGATATTGATTTACTATATCAAAAAAACTTAATTGAAAAAAACAATGGTTACATTTCAGTTTTACCATTTGTATATGAAATAGTTAATTTGAATGACTTTAAGCCCGCTTTAAAATATGCAGTTGCTTCTGGTCTTATTAAAAACCTAAACATAAAATTAAACACAAAATTTAATGGTCGGTATTTAGATGTGTTAGTTGAATATTATTTAAACAGTGGACATTTTTATCAATTAAAATCATTACGAAAAAAAATTAGTCAAAGATTAAAAAGCTTTAATACGCAAGCTGAACGTGTTGATTATTTCAAAAAATTTAGCATAAACCGAAATGAACTATATCAATTTGATGAAGAATTTGCAATAATATTTGCAAAAGTAGCTTATGAAGCAAATTTATATTTTGAAGCATTAGATTTTATTAATTTAATAGATAATATTGACGATGAAGCTATCTTCCTTAAAGTTTTAATTTTGAATCGTTGCGAAGATTTTGAAAAATCGAAAAATTATATTGAATCATATTTGGCAAATTTAAATAATCAATCTTCTGTTTATTTTAAACTTTCATTAGTACTTATAATGAATTTAATACAATTAAACCAGCGAGAAGAAGCATTTACTATATATAAAGAAGTAAAAGCATATACGTATGAGCCACTTTATCCATTTTTAGTTAGATTATCTAATGTGTTTTATGATGATTTTAATGACCGTTTAGCAATTGTTGAATCTATTACGGAAGATTTTTATAAGTCTTATGATAATGAATTTTGTGGGCTTCATGCAATATATCTTGCTTACTTGTATGCTCTGACACAGCAAACCGAACTAGCTGAAAAATCACTTTTAACAGCCAGAAACTTTTTTGGAAATAATTTGATATATAATCACATGATCCTTCATAATGAGGCAACTATTAAATTTTATAATCAAGAGATTGATGAAGATATTCCTGCTCTGCTAAATAATGCAAAAATAACAGTGTATGACGAGTATGATCAATTTGCGATTAATAATAATTTACTTGTTTATTACATTTTAAGTGATAATGAATCAAACTTAGAATGTCAAAAAATTGTTTTGGAATTAGAGAAGATGCTTGAGCGTACAAATTTTAAACGCTTCGTGGATAAAATATATTATAATTTGTATTACTATTATGTAAAAATGTTTAATTTTGAAAAAAGTGAATATTATAAATCTAAATTATTACTTACTAATATAAAATTTGGAGAGAATTATAAATATAAATTAATGTATGAAAACTCTTGGAAATTACCGCTAAATATATAATTTTAGCTAAATAATTTCGTGAATTATTCCACTAGTGTTTTATAAAGAAAACCTATGATAATAAAAGATTTATTTTTCGTGTTATTATCATAGGATATTTTCTAAAAGTTTATTATGATATCTTGAAAAAGTTTTTTTAACATTTCATTATATGTGTAACCATTAACTTTAAATGTCATAGGAACAATGGATTTAGGATACAATCCTGGATTCGCATTAATTTCTATTAGGTACATTTCAGAATTCTTGATTCTGCAATCTATTCTAATTAGTTTGTTAGGTGAGAGGTTATAATAAAGTTGTTTTATATGATTGATATCTTTAGGTTTTAAGTAAGAACTTTTTTTTACTTCGATTTCTATATTTTGCTTGATTTCAGAAGTATAAGCTTTATATTTAAATTTTTCCATTTCTGGAAAATTGAGTTCTACCTCTTCAAAAAATAGTTTATCTTCATTGCCAAATACTGTAATCGCTATTTCACTGCCTTCTATGTACTCTTCTATAAGAATTCCATCAAAATCATTAAGTAATTTCTTAATAACATAATCAGCTTTGTTTATATCTGAAACGATAGAATTTTGAGTGATTCCAATTGATTCAGATTCATAATTAGGCTTAATAATTACTGGATAATTGAAGTTGCTTAAAAGTTCTTTGTTATAAGAATGTAAAAAAACAAGTAAACTTTGAGGTGTTTTTATTTCAAAGTTTTCAGCAAATTTTTCTGTCATAAATTTGTCTTGACATATTACCTGAACATATGGATCAGGATTGAAATATTTAATATTATAGTTTTCACAAAAAGCAGGCACATTCATATTTCTAATTTTGCTATTATATCCAAAATCGAAATTTAGAACGAAATCATCTAAATGTTGATGTACATTTTCTTTAAATTTTTCAAAATTATCATAAAAAATAATATTTTTAATAAATTCCGAAAGCCCTTTTGCTAAAATTGTCTTTAATTCCCGACGAGTATATTCCCGATTGTTGACAATTTTTTTATCCGTATTTTCATTTGGATTAACATTTAATATTACTACTAAATCCATTTTTCCCTCCAATTGATATGTATTAAAAAATAACTAGACAGATAATCAGCTATTATCCAGCATTTATTAAAAGACTCCATATTTGCTTAATATTCTTAATAATGTATAATATAAAAAAGGATATTGTTTACGGGATAAAAGGAAAGGGAAAGATCTGCAAATGGCAAAAGAGGAAAAAAATTACGAACCTATAATATTTATGAATACTCCGATAATGAATAAAGACGATGATGTTATTGGGATATCATCATCTGTGGATGCAATAAATATTGCATTGGAAGATGGAGCAAAAATGGTTGGAGTTGTGGCTGAATATGGTACTGGAAAATCTAGCCTTACGGAAATGCTAATTAAATCAAAGCCAAAGAAAAAAGAAATTAGGGTTAATATGTGGGAGGCACTTGATAATAAAGGTGACGACAAAGATAATGACTCGTTAAAAAAGACCTTTATATACCAGTTGGCTAAAGGAATAGGTCAAGGTAAAGCAAATCATGTTAATAAAATACTTAGCAGAAATTATGGAATTATATCATTTAGTATTGGTCTAAAAAGATATTGGATTTGTTTAATAATAGCATTAATATCCACTTCGTTATATTTCATATTAGATGGAATAAATATAAAAAATTATATGCCAATATGGGGGATAAAACAAGAAACAGTATATATTTTCAAAGTCTTTTCGCCAGCATTGTTATTGATATCAATTATACTTATCGCAATAGGACTAGTTGGTACAAATGTGGCATTTTCTAAATGGAAAGATGAAAATAGCAGAATCACAGAAATTAATGAATTGTTTTATGCATATTCATATGTTTACAAACTTTTGTTATCTATAAAAAAACAAAAAATTATCGTAATTGAAGATTTAGATAGAATAGAGAATAAAGATATAGTTATTAGTTTTTTGAAGGAATTATATAGATTTAATAATTTATTTAACCAAAAGAGTACGAGGAAAGAGCCTGCTTTTATAGTATCAATTGCACCAGAGTGTCTTTTGGGAAAAATTCAAAGTGATATAAAAGCAGAGGATAACGATAATGAGGATAAAATAAGTAAGCAATCAAAAAGAATAAATATGTATTCAAAAGTATTTGATTATGTTATTGAGTTAAAGCCTATTCATTATGATGATTATGAAATTGTATTAAGAGATATTATTAATAGCGAGCCGGATAAAAAAAGACAATTAAATAAATTACTAGAAAGAGAATCAGAGAATGACACATTGCCAAAAGAATTTAAATGGATATATAAAGGGGATAATTTAACTATAAGAGAAATAAAAGATAGGCTAAATAAAGCTATTTCATTATATATTGATTTGAAAAATAAAAAGTATATTAGCAATCCATATATTAATTTAGAAGCTTGTTGTGTGGTTACGTATTTAGAAGCAGAATATAATGAAGAGTTTTATATAATTACACATAAGGAAAGAATTTTTTCACAAATCATACAAGAATCTTACAGTAAAAAAATTACTATGGATATGATAGCTGATAAATTGGGAACAAAAGAGATTAACGAAGAATTAGCTATGGTGATAGGAAATAGAATATTAGATATAGATTTTAAAATGTATTTTTATTCTTTTCCTAAAGGAAGCTATATTAAAAATATCGACGAAAAACAAGTATGCAATTATATAGAATTACCTGATGAAAGTGAATATAAAATTGAAGAGCTTGGGGGACAGGTAGAACGTATTTATAATAATAATAAAGAAAAGACGTTAAGTGATTCTATTAGAAAAGTGCAAAGAAGAGGTCAACTTTTTCCAAAAGTTATTTTTGAAAATAATAGATTATTTAATATGGCATTACAATGTGATAGTGAAAATTTAATAAAGTCACTAGATTTAATAATGAAATATAGCGGAGCTTCAATAAATAAGGAGGATATTAGACTGTTAACTAATGTAAAGAATCATTGTATTGAACATATAGATTTTTTACGACGATTTGTAGATAGCATAGTGTCGCAAAGCGATAATTTGTCTATAGAAGAAATCATAAATCGAAGGATGCTTCTAACACTCATTTTTATAGATGACATAGATTTTGTAAGAAATATGTTTATTAATGCAGATGTTCAATTACCAATAATTGAAGAACGAGAAATCAAAGAGATTAATAATGTGAATAAAGCAATAAAACTTGTCGATATGAGTTACATTGATTCTGAAAATTATGCTTATATACAGGATATGTTAGTAGAAGATGAGTTTGTAGAATCAAATTTAGAAAATGCAGTCAATGTACAAGAAGCAATAATGGAAGTTGTCGATTTTGAAAATATAGTCGATTGTGTATACAGTTTTATAAGTAATAATAAAATTGTACGGGACTCGATATTTACAGTTTTAGCAGATCAAGCAATAGCTGGAAAATTTGAAAAGATAAAAATGGTTGAATATGTTAATAATTTGCCGGTTGAAAGACTAACAGATTTATATTTTGAATTAATAAATAGGTTAGAGTTAACTGAAGGATTGAGTGATGAAATTATAACAAATCTGATAGAAAAGAAATTGTATGAGACGCCGTTATTGCATTATTGCGAAAAGGACAATTTGCAGAAAATGAACTTTACAGAGGAAGAAAATGCAGCGGGAATAATTTCTGCATGTGAAAATATTAACAATATAGATTCTTATTATGTCCCTAAAATAAGATTTGAGATAATTGAACAAAATAATGGTGTATTTCCCAAATTTTACGAGAAATTATATTCGGATAGATATGAACTCATTTGTAATAAGGAAATATTTCAAATGGAAAAATTTGAATATGGGCTTAAGTGGCTTTCTGGAGATAGAATAAATGAAACGAATTTAGATAGAGTATTAGAATGTATTAATTCAGATATAAGAGAAGGTAGAGAGTGCTACATTATATTTGAATATTTATTTAATGATGAATATGTGGACGCATGTGCTGACAATACTATAATTGAAAAAATTGTTTATGGATTAGACAATAAAAAGATTATGTTTAACTCTATGACTAAAGAACAAATTAGTAAAGTTATAGAGATGTTGACAGCTCCACTGAATTTAAATATAGCTGAAGAAGCAAAAAAATTCATGTTATCAGTAAATTATTTAGATGAGGAGTTGGAAAAAATAGTATATACTGAACTAAATACTGATAAATATATTGATTTCATTAACCAGCTAAATATGTGTTCAAAATGTACCATACAAAATATAAAAGCTCTTACACCATCTTATCCATTAAATAGCAATATAAGGGATAAATTATTAGAAGATGAATGTTATGAGTATTATATAGTGGGAAAAATTTTATATGAAAACAAATTCGAATTCCCTATGGAAGGAGTTCCCGTTGAAAAAATTATTTTGCTTTATAGAGAAGAATCAGAAATACTCAATTATCTTATAAGTAATGATGATTTTATTGAATATGTTTATAATAAAAATATGTTCTGTTATATGGGAAAATGTAATTTTGATATGGTACGACCATTTCAAAAATTCAAGCAAACATTTGATGTAGTAGAATTTGTTTTAGTTTGCTTAGAATCAGACGAAGATATTGAAAAATATTTACTTGAATTAAATGAAATTTCGGATTCAGATAGTAGCGTGAGAATATCTAAATTACTTATTGAAAAACAATATATACAGTATTTAAGGAGAGATGATGTGTTTGAACATGTTAAACTTAGGCTTTGGGAAATCGTTTCTAAAAATAAAGGATATAAAGGCTCATTTACAAGAAAAAGAAATAAGTTTGTAAAAAATCCTGTTCTAGTAAAAAATCCTCATAGCAATATAAAGTATCCATATGTGAAGTAGAATAGAGAACATATTAATGCAGCAACTTTGAAAATTCAAATGTTGCTGCATTGATTTTATATTGAATAATATTGTTGAAATTATGATTTTCGTAAATAATATAAATAGCATATTTATCTAAATATGAAAACCATTCCGTGGATGTTTATTAGTCAGAATATCTCTTTGTTTTGCAGTAGTTACATGAGTGTATATTTCTGTAATATTAATTGAACTATGTCCGAGCATTTCTTGAATATATCGTATATCCACATCTGCATCTAAAAGGCTGGTTGCAAATGTATGACGAAACATATGAGGTGTAATATGCTGGGAGATAGATGCGAGAGAAGTATATTTGTTTATTATTCTTCGTACTGTCTGATCTGATAAAGGATGCCCAGACTGGTTAGCAAAGAAATGTCCACAGTTTGCAATTTCTTTAGAAAAATCTAATCTATATTCTTTTAAAATATTAAGAACTTCAATATTTCCAATCTGCAATCGTCTCTCTTTCGAACCCTTTCCGGATATTAAAATAGTTCCGTCTTCTAAATTAACATCATCTACCTGTAATGAACATAGTTCAGATATTCGCATACCAGTAGCAAATAGCAATTCTATTGTAGCTGCATCACGCAGAGCATTTCTCTTTTGATAAGTAGTTTTTGCAACTGCCTTTTTTATATATATAGTAGATAGCATTTCTTCTACAGTGTTTAAAGGAATTATTTTGGGTAAATTTGTCGGTTCACGAAATTTAATTAGTATTTTATTAAATGGATTTAAATCAATAATTTCACGGTATTCAAAATAATGAAATAAAGCCTTCATAGATGCTATTTTTCTTTTTACAGTTTTAGGCTTGTATTTTCGGTGAAGCTTACTTATGTAGTTCTCAAGCATAGTCGATGTAATATCCGTCACATTAGGTGTAGAAATATCTTGACAAAATTGAGATAAATCAATTCTATATGCTTTTAGTGTTTTATAGTCCAGTCTTTTTTGTTCTTCACAGTATTTTAAATAATTTTCAATATTTGTCTGTAAGTTGCTCATAATAAAATCTCCTTTGCATTTGTAAATTAAATAGACTTATATCGTATATCTATTCTAGGATTTTTGCTATTAATTAAATTGGTAGATTTTAGGAGTTGAGTAATTCTTTTTGTTGAAAAAGGATAAATCGGAATATGATTCGGATAATTTCAATGTATTTCCGAATAATGTTGGGAGGAAAAGAGCAAAAGAAAAATATATGATTATTTAAGGAAACCAGTAATTGAAACAAGTTGGCTTAAAGGAAGATGAAGTGTTCTAAACAAAGATTCGTAGGAGAAGATATAGATGGTAAAGGAAAAATTCCAAGTTTATTGTGCAAAATATAATTATAGATTTTTTCAATTGATTAGGGAAAAATTTGCATTTATGCCAAGATGTCAAAATGTAAGTACAAGTTTGCCACGAAAAGTTTTATATATCAGACTTCTATATTTTCGACAGCAGCCGGAAAGTTGGGGCTGATTTGTATTACGACATAAAAGAGAGCGGAAGTAGAATTAAATATTTAAGGAAGCAAAAGGGTTATACGCAGAGAAGCTTTGCAGATGAGATTGGAATATCCCCAAGAACATATAGTGGAATAGAGTCTGGAGCACATAGTACAAGCATAGAAACATTTGTAGAAATGGCACGGACTTTGGAAACATCATTAGACTACATAATTGTGGGAAAAGAAAATAATGATTTATTGCATAATATTCCGGAAGAAAAAAAGAATCTTGCTATGAAGATATTAAAGGGTATATTGGATAACATTTAAGGATACGTAAACGATACGTAGTAAGTACGCAAGTAACCACATAGAAAACATCGTGAAAATTCGATAAAGTTATCGTGTGATTAAGAAACGTGCACATTGATTAGTCAAATAATAATGAAAGAAGGAACAAGTTTATGCGAAAAATATTTGACGGAAGAGAAGTAGCTAATGGAGTGATTTTTATTAAGTCGGGAAAAGATTTTAATACAGTTGTTGATGTTGCAAAGCGTATAGGAAAAGAGTGTAGAAATCGTGGATTAAATGTAGATTACTGGTTTCTTGATGCCAGTGATGAAACAACGATTGAAAGAGAAATGATAAAACAATTTCTTTATGAGATGGAAGAAGAAAACATTAAATTTGTTGTAGTCAGAACATTAAAAGATATCAGCGATAATGAACTTGAAAGACAGGCATTTCTTGAGGTAATGATAGATTGTGGAGTAGGAGTTTATCTGTTTGACGAGGGATGTTTTGCAACAGTCAATTACGAATGTGGTTGCTAAATAAATTATAAAAAATAAGCTGTAATGTAAAATTATGAATTAAAAACTAAGGAGAATAGAAATGAGACAAAATAGCTTAAACATATATGATTCTTATATAGTCGGGCAAAACATTAGAACAATACGAAAAGAGAATAATATGTCGGTTTTAGATTTAAGTGAAGCCATTGGAAAATCAGAAGATACAATAAATAAGGTGGAACAAGGGATTAGAAATTTGACTATTAAAACATTAGTTCAAGTGGCAAATGCATTGGAGACAGATGCTAATACAATATTAGGATTTAGCGTTAATGTATCAGAATTTGAACATAAAATTAATAGTTTAGAAATAAGCAAGAGAAAACAATGCATGGAAATTTTTAACAGTATTTTAGATAGTGTTGCAAAAGAAAAATAATCCTATGTAGCTATATAAGGAGGTCATTAAATGTCAAAACATAGAAATGGGAGTGTAATAAACGCAAAGAAAGGTAAGTTAAGAGCAATAGCTTATTTGTCTGAGGATGGAAGCATATATGAAGCAGATAAGAAAGAAAATAAACAGTTGAAGTTTATACAGCAGTATGCGAAAGCTCACGGTATTATGATTGTAAATATAATTCGTCGAAATGCAATGGGACCAATGATTATGAATAAACAAATTCAGAACGTTGTTGAATCTATTAAAAAAGGCGATGCAAATGCAATTATTGTTACGGAGATTGCAAAGATATCCCGTAACAGCGTTGATGCATATACAAAAGTAGGAATGATAAATGAAGCTGGAGGAACAGTGGTATCAGTTATGGAAGGAATACTAGAATTACCAATACGAAAAAGATAGAGTAGCAGGAGGACAATACAGTGAAAAAAGTAAAATTCAAAGTTAATGATAGACTTTTATGGAAGAACTATCTGATTAGAGGAGATGTTGTGTACGTTAAATTAGACAAATATATAAACAGTTGTGTGCAATCGGGTATAAGACCGTGTGTAATTGTTAGTAATAAAAAAAGTAATCAGAATTCAATGATTTATAATGTATGTCCGTTCACTTCACGAATGGACAAAAATAGGCATCCAATGCATATTTTTGTAAATAAGGAAAACATGGAGGGATTTTTGGAAAAGAATTCTTTAATACTGACAGAACAAATATTAACAGTAGATAAAAGACAGGTGTTGGGACATTTGGGAAACTTATCCAATAATAAAAGGATTATAAAGTTATTGGATAGAAATTTGATGAAACAACTTGATTTAGAGGAATCATTATATTGGAAAGAGGATTTACCGGTTGAGTTGATAAATATAATAGAACAATACTTGAATAATTCAAAAAGGATAGGCATAGATGAAGTATAAGATGGAGTCAAAAAGCGTTAAAGAAGATATAAATTATCTTGAACCAGCTTTGCTAAATTTAGAGCAAACATGTAAGTATCTATGTATCGGAAAAACTTCTTGCAGAAGACTCTTTAAGGAGCATGCACATGAGTTTGTTGTACGCATAGGAAACAGGTCATATGCAAATAAAAGATTATTAGACAAATGGATAGCTGAACAGACTAAATCCTAAATTAAAAAATATTTGTATAGAAAATATATAAATAACCAAAGAATTGGGTTGTAAAAGAGAGCAAACTTTGCTAAAATACAATTAGAACGTTTGTTCCCTATTGCGACTATGCAGGAGGTAGAACAAATGAATAAAACAACAACTAAAAAGAATAAAAAAGAACCTAATTTAAGAAGACGCTCCAATGGTTTATGGGAAGCAAGAAAACAGGTTAATGGAAATTCAGTTCGTGTTTCAGGATTCGACAAGGAACAGGTATTGGCAGAATTTGATAAGAAAGTTCAAGAGGCTGAGAATCCTATACTTATAAGTAGTGATATTACGGTAAATGCTTTCAGAAACAGATGGTTTAATACATTTAAAGTTCCTAAAATAAAAGCTACAAGTGTATACCCTATGACTAGAAGATATGAAAGAACTTTTGGTGAAAGGATTGGAAAGAGAAAGTTAAACAGTATAACTTATTTTGACATACAGGAAGCTATTAATGGAATGATGAGTGATGGCATTGGTGTTACTACAATAAAAGATGCTCTCGGTAGTCTCAGGGAATGTTTTGAATCTGCTAAGAATAATGGACTGATTGCTATAAATCCTTGTTTTGATATTATTCTTCCAGAAAAAACAGATTCCAAACAAAGGCGATTTTTAACTGTGGATGAGCAGAAAAAATTCTTGGAGACAGCAGAAACAGAATATGTATGGTACTATCCAATGCTTAAAGTTATGTTGCTGACAGGTATGCGTATCAGTGAGGTTGGAGGATTATGTTGGTCAGATGTAGATTATGAAAATGATATTATTCATATCAGAAGAGCATTATATAGTCAATATGAATATGGCGAAAGACATTTACGTTTTACAACTACAAAGACTATTAATTCAGTAAGAGATATTCCTATGATGGCTGATTGCAAGAAAATGTTAAAGCTTCAAAAAAAGAATCAGGACAGGATTAAGAAAGAATTGGGGAAAAGGTACAGGAGTGAATATGAAGAAGGACTGTCTGATTTAGTATTTACATCTTCAATGGGATCGGCAGCGACAAGATATAATGTTGCACCAATCATAAACAAGATTGTTCAATCAATTAATCTTCGAGAAGATTATGAATCTGTACAGGAAAATCGTGAACCGGTATATATGAAACCTGTATCGCCACATGCACTTAGAAGAAGTTTTTGTACAAGATGTTTTGAGGCAGGTATGAATATTAAAGTTGTTCAGAAGATTATGGGGCATAACAATTATGCAACTACAGCAAATATTTATACAGAAGTTATGCCTGACAAAATGAATGAAGAAATTGAACTATTTAATTCTAAGTTATTAGCTCTGTAGGGTCGTCCAAGTTTTGGAATAGTCCAACTTTCTTAAAATTAGAGTTTGGTTGAAAAATTAGTTGTGTGATAACAATGATTTTATAGTCCAACTTGTGAGTTGGACGAGCAATAAAAAATATATAGTGATTTGCCTATTATAATAGGAAGTGATAGAAAAAATTAGCACTTCAGATGAAATAATTATCGCGAAGCTTTGAGCAAAGCGACGTAACATAAAAAGAGATAGGATTCTCATATGCTTGCATAATTGAGGACCTATCTCTTTTTATGTTATGCGGCATTCTACGAATGCCGCGTGCTAATTGATTTGCGAAGCAAATCAATTAGATGGGCTTGGCGATTATTAATCAGGTACTTAAATAAAAATTTTCTTGTCCAATGAGAATACACAACTTATTGCATAATATCATAACTAATCACAAAAGTTGGACCGAATTTGGTCCAAAGTTGGTCCGGATAAAATGGACCAACTTTAAAAGAAGAGTTTGTTTAATTCTTTGTTAATAACTGAATTGGATTGCTATGAAATATTTATTAAATATTAAAATAATGAAATAAAAATGTATGCGAATAAGAGAACAACGTTCTATTAATAAAATATTTTATAGCAGTTCAAAATATGGAGCAAAAAAGATTAATACACCATAAAAGGGTGAAACGAAACAAAAATGCACCACTACAGTTAATGGTTAAATATTAAAGTTAGAATTATGATAATGGTGCTGGAAGCAATTGGCTTCCTAAAAATACAATTGAATAACAATTACAAATTTATGAAAGAATTTCATATCTTACACAGAATAGGAAGTTGACAATGAATTACAACGATTAAAAATACTGAAAGCATCTTATGACAGCCAAAGATATACTTTTCAGGATAATTTTATGATTAAGTTTCCTAAATTAATTAAAGCAGCAGAAGAAAAAATTGAATGTGTGAGAAAGGACATTGAACTTAGAAATGCTGAGCGTGTAAAAAGCGAAGCGTTTTCAATAACAATAGGTAATATGTTGTATAGCGATAGAAACGATGGAGGGACAGCAATGCTTGAAGAGATAGGCAAGTATAAAGCAGGTGATACTTATGAGATTGGAAAATTCAGAGGATTTAATCTGTTGGTTGAAAAGAATTATATGGGAATAAATTTCTTAATACTTCAGGGAAAAAACGAGTATAAGGCAGAAATGTCTACAAGTGCTGTTGGAAATATGATAAAGCTGGATAATATGTTTAATAACATAGAAGAAAATGAAGAGTTTCTAAAAAAGAAGATAGAACAGTATAAAAGAGATTTAGAATCTTCAAAAATAGAATATGAAAAGCCTTTTGTTTATGAGGAAGAGCTTAAGGAGAAGTTAAAACGTCAGGCAGAATTAAATTCTATGTTGGATTTGGAAAAGAATATTGGTGAAGAAATAAAAGAAACAGAAAAAGAAGAAATATATAGTCGAGAAGGAGAAAAAAATGAAGTATACAGTAAAAGTAAATAAAGTAAGAAAAAATGAAGGAAATTTAAAAGGGTTTGCAACAGTAGTATTAGGTAAGTCATTTAAAATTACAAACATTGCCATTCTTGAAAATAGTAATGGAAATCTGTTTGTATCAATGCCAAGGTATAGAAGCAGTGAGGTGGATGAGCATAATAATTTCGTTTTTAAGGACATATGCAACCCTATAACAAAGGAGTTCCGTACAGAATTGTATGATGCAATAATTGAAGGATATAAGAATGCTGGAAAAGAAAATAATGAGCTAAATACAGAAAAAACTGAGGTAGAGGAGCCACCATTTACAGTAAAAGTTACGCCGTACGAAAGAGAGGGGCGCAATATAAAAGGTCTTGCAAGAATTTATTTGGATGACAAATTTGTAATAAATAATGTGACACTGATTCAGGGAAAGAATAATGTGTTTGTGGCAATGCCCTCATATAGAACAAAGCAGAAAGATAAAGATGGAAAGGCAGTATATAAGGATATATGCTTTCCAGTGACAAAAGAGTTTAGGGAAAAGTTGTATGGGGAGGTGATTGAAAGTTATTATACTGCAGTGGATTTAATGGTATTGAAAGAAGATGATTTTACGATGCTAGAAGGTACAGATTTACCTATAATGAAGCAGGAAAAAAGGTAAGATAAATAATTATAAATTATAGCAAAATAGATATTCACTACTGTTAGGTGTGAATATTTATTCTGCACAAAAATAAAGGGACGAAAAGCTCAGGGTTTTGTCTCAAAATACAGCTTAATATAGTTATAATATTTTTATGTGGTGTGATGGGTACTATTTATTTCAAAAAATTATTTACTTTTTGTATGCGTGATGGAAATTTTTGATTAATCGCAGATGGATGTGGCAGGAGTTTGTTTATTTGTTACGATGATGTTCGTATGCTTTTTTGAGAGATATATAATAGAATAAATATTCATATTAGTTTGCATGACATTATCAAGTAAATTATAGAAAAAAAGCATCGACAAGGAAGAATTCAGATATATCAGAGTGGATTTAAAACCAACACCGTAAGTAATGTCATAGTTTTTAAAGACTTTTACATAGTAACATAGAATAGGTCAATGGTGGCGGATGAATTCAGAGGCAGAAACTGTGAGAGTTTTTTCTGACTTATAGTTTTCAATGAGAACATTAATGACAACTAGATGATTGGGGACAGCGTGAATTAGTATCCATTGGTACTCACACTGACTGAACAGTGTCTGGAAATACTACTTCATGTCGTATTCCTTTTTATAGTCGTATTTTCTTAAAGCTATTGTTTTTATGATGGGGAGTAGTGGACGCAGAAGGTGAGTATATTAATAAAAAGTAGGAGAAGAATATAGATGGATAGCAATATTCAGTGATGGTATGTAGAAGCAGTGAGCTATAATGATATTATATGAAATGCTAGATATGTCACTTTCAAATTATAAGTGGTTTATTGTTTTATAGACAAAACATTCGTTTATTTAGAGTATAAATTATGGTATAATATAGTTGGTTATATTTATAGAGAGAAAGTTAATGTTGGAGGATACTATGAATACAATATGGTCAACTTATGTACAGAAAATAGGAACCCTTTATGACACTCGTTCACTTAGGTTTTCGGATATATATAAGGACAAATATTTAGAGGCTTTTAAAATTGAAGACAGAAGTAATCTTAAATTGTTGGAAATAGGATGTGGGCCAGGTGCATTAGCAGAATCTCTTCGGCGTTGGTATCCAAATATTAGTATTTATGCTATTGACAGGGATAGCAATTTTATTAATTATGCTAGTAAAAAAAGTTCGTCTATTTATTTTAGTGAAGGGGACGCAACAAGGTTAAAATTCGATAATAATAGTTTAGATGTAACAATTTCAAATACTGTTGCGGAACATATTGAACCATCAAAATTTTATGGTGAACAATATAGGGTATTAAAAAAAAATGGTGTTTGTCTTGTTTTATCGGCTAGAAACGGAATTAATATTTATTCGCAGTGTGTTATAGAACAATCTGAGTTTGAAAAACAAATTTGGGAACGTGTTGAAAACTATTTCTACGACATTGAAAAAAAATATGATATATGTTTATATCAACAGAATGAATCGGAAATACCACTAAATATGGAAAAAAATGGATTTAAAAATGTAAGTACTGAATATATTACAATTAATTTAACTCCAGACAATCCCATTTATTCTAGAGAAACAGCGTATGCTATGATAAATGCTAATCGTCAAGTTAATATTGATAATATAAATGGATTATCATATATTGCACCTAATATTGTTGATGAATCTGAAATAGAAGAGTTAAAAAGATTAGTCAACAAAAAATATGATTATCGATTAGCACTTTACGATAAAGGAATTAAATTGTGGGATACAAATGTGTCTGTAACGATGATAATTCGAGGGGTAAAATAATTAAGGTTGATTTAAGAGAGAAAAATAAAAATTTCAAATTATGTTAAAGGTAGATGTTTCTATTATATGTGTAATAATTTTCTGGGTGAAAGTTACGAAAAATAAAAGCTATTGTGTGATGTTATGGGAAGATAGATGAACGAAAAAAAGCAACTAAGGAAGCGCTAAATGAAATTGAAGAAATCTATCAAATATGCAAAAACGGGAGTATATGTGAAAAAAATAGTGGCGTTAAATTAGAGAAAAGTAATAAGGAGGGGAAATTTGAAAAACTAAAATTTCGCGATAGCTATATTTATAATGAGGAAAAAGTTCATATTAATATAATACGATCAGTAACAGAATACTGTAAGAAATTGAAAAATATAACAGAGGAGAAAAATTTAGTTTTTTTTAGAGGACATGCTGACACTACATATCGGTTATTGCCATCTATTATGAGATGCGATGAATGGTATAAACATGAAAGAGACATTTATAATGAGGTTATAATTGAATGTCCAGAAGAATTTAGAGAATGTTCTACACATCTTGAGCATTTAGTACTTATGCAACATTATGGAGTGCCAACAAGACTGCTAGATATTACCAAAAATCCACTCGTTGCCTTATATTTTGCATGTGAGAGTCATAATGAGAAAAATGGTGAGATAATTGTATTCAGCACACCGAAAAGTGAAATAAAATATGCAAAGAGTGATACGGTATCTGTTCTAGCTAGTTTAGCCAATTTTGCTGAAGATGAAAAAAATGTCTTTGAAGAAACAGCTAAAAAGGCTATGAGTAGAGAAAATTTCAATGAGAAAATAAAAAGATTGATTCATGAAATAAGATTAGAAAAACCAGCTTTTTTAAGTGAAGTTGAAAAAAGTGATATTACAAATGCATTTTTTGTTTTGCCAGAGAAAAAGAATAGAAGAATTGTAAAACAAGATGGAGCATTTATTATATATGGATTAATTAACGAAAATAATGATGTGATTAACAAGTATAGGTATAAGGAAAAAAATAAACTTCAGATATTTATAGTTAAAAGTGGGAAAAAAGAAGAAATTTTAAAAGAATTAGTTGCTTTATCCATAAATAAAGCAACTCTTTTTCCTGAAATAGAAGACGTAGCTGAATACATAAAGAAAAAGTATTAAATTATAGAAGTAAGAATTTTTGGTTTAATGTATTAAAAAAAGAGAATGAAATAAGTGAAGTATTATTGTATAATATATTTGATGGATAATACAAGGTTATCCATTACTTTTTTTGATGGGAGAGTGCAAGTATGTTATCAACAGTAAAATATATTACCCCTAATATTAACAACCAGCCATGGAATATAGGCAATGATATAGGGCATAATTTTGAAGATCATATTTATAAAAGTATTGTAAAAATACTTAATGCAAGTTTTTCAAATGATATTAGAATTTTTATGACGCCTGCAACAAGGGATGATGGTCGCGATGTAGTTATTGAATCTAATAAAGATATAGAGCTATTTGGAAATTACTTTTCACTAAAAGGAAAAAATAAAATAGTAATATATATTGAATGCAAAAGTTCGTCAAAAAATTTAATTAGTTATGAAAAAGTTGCAAAAAACACAATAATCGCTGGTCAAGATAAAGTTGATTATTTGGTGTTAGTAACTAATCAAACAATTGCACCATATACTTATTACTCTATATGTGAAAATTCCGAAATGTATGGATATGAATTTATTCTAGTTGATCAATATATTTTGTATCAATATCTGCATCAAAATAATTTAAATATATGGAGTTATAAAAAGGTTGAGAATATCCCCTCTAATATATCATTATCATATCAGATATGTAAGGGAAATTATCATAGAAAGCCTTATTTTGATTTGTATTTATTTTGTCGCAATTATTCAAGTGAAATTGCTGAATGTAAATTAAATCTTGTAACAGATAGAAATTGGAATCTTTCCGAAGATAATTTATGCTTCATATTGGATAAAAATAAAGGAAAGTGTATATCGCTCAGAGTTTACAAAGAATTTTCCGATGGATTAGATGACGTCATATTACGTCTTACCTGTAATAATAATTTAAATATCATACAACTTGAAGGAACATCTCTATCATATAATTTTGAACTACCATTGACTGGGTATAATCATAAACAAATCATTCATGATATTAGCAATCAAATACTAGAAAATCCCAATTTTTCTTGGGTTAATCTTTATGGAGAGGCTGGTATTGGTAAAACAAGAATAATTGATGAACTAAGTAAAAATTTTTCGGAAAGAAGCATTAGGATTCTTAATACTATTTGTATAAAAAACTCTAAGAAATCAACATTTGACAGTATAAAAATGGATATTTCAAAAAATTTAAGAAAAAATATTTCGGCTTCAAACTTGTATGAACTGATTTGTGAAATACAAGATGAATTTATATGGACTGTTTTATTTGTTGAAGATATACATAATGCTGATAGTGACTTTTTAAATATGCTAAAGGATTTAATTAAACAAAGGCATATCAAAGGAGCTTTCCTTCTGGTTACAGCAGGAAGAGATGATTATACTGTATATAATACAGAGTTTTTTGCTGTTCTTGAATGTTTACAAAATACATCAAATAAAGCAATTAAAAATTATAGAGTTGAACCATTTAAAGATGAAGAATGTCTTAATTTAATTAAACGAATAATTAAAGATATTCCACTCCATGCATTAACAAAAATACATGAAATGTCTGGAAATAATCCATTTTATTTGATCCAGTTTATAGAATATTTATTAGAAATTAGACTTGTTAATTTGCTAAATAGAAATACTGTTGGCATACCTAATATACTAACGTTTTCTGAAAAAATTTATATACCTAGAGAAATAGAAAAATTAATAAAACTACGATATGAAATATTAGGATTAATGCATATTGGTAATAAACTTCAAAAATTTCTTCTTGTTGCTGCATTATATGGATTAAAATTTCCCAAAAAATTAATGTTAAATTTTTTTGATAATGATGAGTACAATGCCGTAGAAATATTATTTTCAAATCATTTTTTAGTTGAGATTGATGAAGATACTTTAAAATTTGATCACGAAACGATATATTTGTTTATAAAAAAAATGTGGACGACAATTCCTAAAAAGCAACTTTTTGAAGTTTGTAGTGATTTAGAATCAAATTCCCAATTAATGTATTTGTTCAACAAACAAAAACAAGGTATAGTGTTGTTTTATTTGAAGCAATATGCGGAAGCAAAAAATAAATTTGAAGAACCTATTAATGAAATACAAAAAATGGATAATGTTTCTTCTGAAAACATATCAGATAAATATTTTGAGTATTATAATTTTATATATGAAATTGCAAAACATGATAAAAATACTCAATTAATGGAAAAAACAATTTTTGCTAAAATATATGTTGCTATGCATAATTTATCATTAGGGCAGGCTACTAAGACATTTGACGAAACATTTATGCTATTAGAAAGTTACCATAAACTTGATGAAAAAAAGATGTTAGAGGTAAAGCAACTTCAGGCATCCTTTTATCTTCATGTTGGAATGATTTCTAAAGCAAGAGGTATAATGAATGATTTACTTTCCAAAGAAAGAATTGACCCTACTAAATTTGACGAAAATATTAGATTTAATTTGTTTGAACGAGCTGCTAGTTTGTATATTCATACAAATCATGTTGCTCCTGCAATACAATATAATAAACTTTCTTTTGATATTGCTAGCAGTATGCATAACAATAAATTAAAAGCACTAGCGAAAATAAATGAGGCAAAATTATACTTTTTTACAAATACTATAAAATCTTATAAATTGATGCTTGAAGCAGATTCGTATTTAAAAAAAGATATGGTTGATAGAATTAATTGTCACAATAAAATGGGATTATTAACTGCAGATATCGTTTTATCTAATTCATTAGATATGGATATGCCTAATTACATTTCAAGGGCAGAGAAACTATTGGATGAAGCAATTAAAGTTAACTATCCATTAGATATTATACGTGGACATTTTTTGCTTGCACTTCTATACTTTATGGACACTAGTGAAGAAACATATAGTAAATGTAAAACTCATTTAGAGTATGGCATAGATACAAGTATTAGATATGGAATATTAAAATTAATGGGAAATTATTATAACCTTAAAGCTTTAATTGCGATAAAAGAAAAACAAAATGTCGATTATATCACAAGTCTATATGATACTATGGTTGATTATTTAAGGCAGGAAGATCTACTTTTTTTGGGAAATTTAGATTTTTCATATTCTAATATCATTTTGTTAACAAATTATTTAATTTATTTAGATGAATATGGTTTAGAAAATAAAATGTATGAATTTTTAAGTAAACTTACATATTATGGTTATAATTCAGACTGCGATTATCAATGTAACAACCATTTAAATTGTCATTATACTTGTTTAAAAGATAGAGATATTTTCAAAAAAAATTTTCAAAAAGTAAAAGAAGGGTCCCTTTTATTAGTTGACCCTAAATTTACATTTTCATTGAAATTTGATGACTATTTTATTCCAATTTATTTATAAATAATATAATTTTCTAATACTAATACATCAATTTCTGTAGATAGAAATGTTTTGATTGCATCTGAAGGAGTTTCTACAATTGGTTCACCGTTATCATTAAATGATGTGTTTAATAATACAGGTGTTCCGGATAATTTGTAGAACTCCTTTATGATATGATATATAAAAGCATTATCGTTCTGTGTAACAGATTGAACTCTTGCTGTTTTATCTACATGTACTACAGAAGGTATTTTATTCTGATAATTTTCATTTACAAAAGGAGCCAACAACATATATGGAGATGTTTGCCTTAATTTAAAATATTCTAACTCAAACTCCTTTAAAATAACTGGTGCAAAAGGTCTGAAATTTTCTCGATGTTTTACTTTATTATTTATGTAATCTTTCATTCCATCCCATGTTGCATTAGCTAAAATACTTCGATGGCAGAGTGCTCTAGGGCCAATTTCACTTCTTCCTGTAAGTATGCCGACAATTTTATTATCATATATTTCTTTCGCTATAATTTTACATTGCAGTGTTGTATTTTCGAAATATTTGTAATTTAGATTATGACTTTTTAATGCCTTTTCAATCTGTGAATTGGTATAGGACAATCCTAAATAAGGAATTGTTTTCTTTCTAGTTGCTAATTTAGTATCATTGAAATATTGGTATGCTATATAAGCCGCACCAATAGATTGTCCATCATCTCCAGCAGCTGGACATATATGTAACTTGATATCATTGAATCTATCTAATATTTTATGATTTAACAAACAGTTTAGGAAAAGACCTCCAGCTACACAAATATTTTTTATGCCATATTTATTAATGGCGTACGAAAATATTGATATTATTAATTGTTCTGTAAAATTCTGAATGGTTTTAGCTATATCTGCTCTATTTTTGGTTATATATTCTTGATATCGTATACCTGATGCTAAATATAATTCATATATATCTTTGACTAAGAAATCTAAAGATAAATTGAAATTTAAATTAGTTATGGGAGGAATATCTAAGTTAAGAAGCTCTTTTCCATATGATGCTAGTCCCATAGTTTTACCTGCTTGATTCCATGCAAATCCTAACATATACGTGATTTGTTCATACTTTTTTGCTATGCTTACTTGGTATTGTTTGTATTTATCATTCATAAACGGATATAAATGGAATTGTTCCCTTGTAAGAGTATGTATAACATTACTTTGACATCGTTGTTCTGCTAAATATAAGATATTATTTTTGGCAATATATATACTCTCAGATTCTTCTTCACCATTAATCAAATCGCCACCACCATCTGCCACAAAAACTAAAGCATCATTAAATTGTGAAGTGTAATATGTAGATGCAGCGTGCGCTAAATGATGCGAAACAGGAATTATTTTAAAATTCCAATTAGGATAATAGTCTTTTAATTGATCTTCATAATATTTTGTGAGATTATTTATTTCAACAGATACATAAGTAATTCCAACATATTTTATTGTATGGACATCAATGTTAAGATAACCCAATAAAGTATCAATAGTTTTAAAGGGAATTACAGATGATTTTGAATGCTTTATTCTATCAATACGTTCCGTTGCTAGACATCCAACTAGATTTCCATCAACAACTACAGAAACGGATCTATCATGTCCCATATGTATACCTAAACTAATATTACTCATAATAATTCCTTTCTAATTATTTTATATGATATGTAAAGTAATGGATAACCTTGTATTATCTATTGAATACGAAAATTTAGATATTTTTTAAATATGAAACATATTCCTAGGATGCTTATTACTTAAAATATTTTTTTGTTTTGCCGTTGCAACATGTGTGTATATTTCTGTAATGTTTATAGAACTATGCCCGAGCATTTCCTGAATATATCTGATGTCAACATCTGCATCAAGAAGACTTGTTGCAAACGTATGACGAAACATATGTGGTGTTATGTGTAGATTTATTGATGCAAGTTCAGTATACTTATTTATCATTCTTCGAACAGTTTGGTCTGAAAGTGGATTGCCAGATTGATTGGCAAAAAAATTCCCACAGTTTTCACATTCATGCAAAAAATCTGCGTGATATTCTTTTAAAATATTAATAACTTCAACATTTCCTATTTGTAACATTCGTTCTTTAGAGCCTTTTCCAAAAATTAAAATTGTTCCGTTATCTAAGTTAATGTCATTAATACCAAGAGAGCAAAGTTCAGATATTCTCATACCTGTAGCAAAGAGGAGCTCAATGACAGCCACATCACGTAAGGCATTTTTTTGCTGAAATTTAGTTTTTGCAGAACCTTTGTAATCATATATAGTAGATAAAATTGCTTCGATATAGTTCAAGGGAATTATTTTAGGTAATGTTATTGCTTCTCTAAATTTAATCTGAAGTTTGTTGAATGGATTTTTCTCGATTAAATCACGATATTCGAAATAATGAAATAAGGCTTTGATAGATGCAATTTTGCGCTTGACGGTTTTAGGTTTATATTTTCTGTGTAGATTAGCTATAAAATTCTCAAGCATAGAAGGTGTAATGTCAATAAAATTCTCAGTATTAATTTCTTTTATAAATTGTGACAAATCTATTTTGTAGGCCTTTAGTGTTTTGGCATCCAGTCTTTTTTGAATTTCACAATATTTTAAATATTCTTCAATGCGTGTCTGTAAATTGTTCATAATAATAAGTCTCCTTTGTAAATTAAATTTAGTAATATACATCTTATATCTTTTTATTGGTTGTTTAAATATTAAAAAGCATATTGTATTCAAAAATAAAATATAAATAAAAAAATAAAGTCTATATCCAATTAAGAAAATGAACTTTGCTTTCCCAATTTGGTTAGGAAGAAAATGTACGAATATTAATATAGAATTTATGAAGAACATTTTTGTAGCAGATAATAAAAATTTATCTGGTATAAATCAGAAAAGAGAGAAAACATATGATTTACAATGCAAAAGAAAGCGGCAGAAGGATTAAAGAACTAAGAAAACAGAAGGGATATACGAAGGAAAGCTTCGCAGATGAAATAAATTTAGGTAGAATAATAAGATAAGAGAAAACCCTTTAAGCGTAGGTAAGTTACTATGTTTAAAGGGTTTTTTTGCGTCCAATGAGAATACACAACTTATCGCATAGTATCATAACTAATCACAAAAGTTGGACCGAATTTGGTCCAAAGTTGGTCCGGATAAAATGGACCAACTTTAAAAGAAGAGTTTGTTTAATTCTTTGTTAATAACTGAATTGGATTGCTATGAAATATTTATTAAATATTAAAATAATGAAATAAAAATGTATGCGAATAAGAGAACAACGTTCTATTAATAAAATATTTTATAGCAGTTCAAAATATGGAGCAAAAAAGATTAATACACCATAAAAGGGTGAAACGAAACAAAAATGCACCACTACAGTTAATGGTTAAATATTAAAGTTAGAATTATGATAATGGTGCTGGAAGCAATTGGCTTCCTAAAAATACAATTGAATAACAATTACAAATTTATGAAAGAATTTCATATCTTACACAGAATAATTAGTGTAAGGAGTAAAATTCCGGTGCACCTGTCTGGATAATCATTCATAGCAATGCGAAGAGAACCGAAGGATTGAAAAATGAAGGTAGAGCGAGCAGGACAGATTAAATGTAGCGGAAGGATAATAAAACACAGAGGAGTGAAAGAAACTCCTTATCCTCGAAATGGCGGCAGAGGAGATAGTTTCTTAAGGAAGCGTCGTGAACGCATAAGCGGCTTGTTTGTAATTCCCAGGTGTACGGGCGATGAGGGCTTAAAGATAAGCACAGTGCACATACATAGTTAATAACCCACAGTACTATGAATGAATATGAAAGGAGCAGAATAGTTGGGAATTAACGCAAAAAAACAAAAGCCAGAAAAAAATAGCAAAGAAAACAATGCTAAAGAAAAATTGGAAAGAGATTTAAGAAGCTGTATGAAATGCAAATATTTTTGGGGAAATGATAACAGATGCATTAATAATGAAAAATGTGGAGCAGGAAAGCAAAAAACAGAAAAGCAGTAGGAGAATAAATGTGTAGGATGTCCATATGGAAAAAACAGCAGATATTGTTTTCCGTGCATGAGAGATTTATTAGGAAAGTAAGAAAGAAGGATACATAGATGACTAAAAAGGCAAGGAGGCACAGACAGATGGAAAAGAGATTAGAAATAATTGCAATTGACCATGGATGGTCAAATATAAAAACAGTTAATACAGTTTTTTCTACAGCAGTTAATCAAATAGCAAATGAACCGGGGATATTTGATAATATTCTTCAGTATGAAGGAAAATTTTATTCAGTCGGAGGAAAAAGACTAGAGGTAAAAGATAACAAGGTTACTGACGAAAGTTTTTATCTTCTTATGCTTGCAGCTATGGCGAAGGAGTTGAAGATAAGAGGAAAGAATAGTGCAGATGTCTTTTTATCCGTAGGACTTCCGTTAACCAGATTCGGAGCAGAAAAGGATAATTTTATTAAATATCTGTCTAAAAAAAGAGAGTTGGAGTTTAAATTTGAAAATAGAACATATAGAGTAAATATTATTAAGGTGTCTGTATTTCCACAGTGTTATGCAGCGGTGGCAGATAAAATGCCACAGTATGATAGAAAGCATATTGTAGTGGATATAGGATCATGGACAATGGATTTGATGACAATAAAAAATATGAAACCAGAGTTATCGGAGTGTGATACAAGACCAATGGGGTTAATTACATGCATGCATGCAATTAATAAGGAATGTGTAGCCAAGTTTAATTGTGAAATTGATGAATCAGAACTTGAATATGTTATGAAAACAGGAATGTGTGATATGGAAGAGAGATTTGCACAGGTAGTTGAGGAAGAAATAAGAAAATTTACAAATAAGGTATTTAATACATTAAGAGAATTTAGCATCAGTCTCAATATTACACCAATAACATTTGTAGGTGGAGGTGCAGCGGTAATGAAACACTATGGAGAAATAGAGAGTAAAAACATTAGTTATATAGAGGATGTCAAAGCAAATGCAAAAGGGTTTGAATATTTGGCAAAAGCATTACCAAGAGGAGTTAGAGAGAAGAACGGTTCATATGAAGCAAGAGCGGTTGTAAACGGAATTAGAATCAATTTATATGGAACAGATCTAAATGAACTGATGGACGAATTTGAAAAGGCAAAAGAAAGTGCCAGGGATACATTGGATTATAGAAAAACCAGAATCACATTGAATGAGTGGTTTGAAGAATGTTTTTCAGAGGTAAAACAACACCGGGTGAAGGAAACAAGTATTGCACCGATGAAAAATAATTTCAAAAGAACATTTGGCTTTTATATCGGGTCAATGAAGCTGAAAGATATTAAACCGTTGGATGTGCAGAGAGCATTAAATGAAATGGAGCGATATAGATTTTAAAAAGAAAGTAGTTCACGTCAGACGTTCCTTGAGTTGTAGTTATTATAATGGAGAAAAGAGAATGATGCTTGTAACCCCTAAAACGGTAAATTCAATCAGAGAGATTTCGTTTTTAGGAGAAATGGAAGAAATATTAAAAGCTCAGAAGAAAAAACAGAATAAGCTAAAAGAGGAACTGGGCAGTCGCTGGAGAAGTACGGATGATTTAAAAGATTTGGTATTTACAACAGGTATGGGAAGTCCCTGCGTCAGATATGTTGTAGAAAAAGAAATTAAAAAGGCTTTAAAGAGAATGAGAGAAAAAGAAGGAGTTCTGGCAGTACAAGAAAATAGAGAACCCAGAGAAATCAGGGACTTCCACCCACATAGTTTACGGCATACGTTTGCTACAAGATACTTTGAAAAAAAATGGAACCGAAGGTTGTCCAGAGGTTGATGGGACATTCGAGTATCAGCATTATATAAAACATTTATACACATGTTCTGGATAATATAATGGAAGAAGAAATTAAGAAATTTGGAGTGGCGAAGACACAGACACTGGAAGAATATTATAATGAAGAAATTCGAAAAGTGAGAATTTCAGTTATGAGTCATTGCTGATTATAAAGTTGGGGAACAAAAATACTCCCCAACTTTATAAAAAGAATTCCCCAAATAGGAAAAAATGAAATTGAAATCAAGCAACAAATGCTCAAAATTATTCCCCCATTTAAAAATTGGGGGAACACCGGAAATCATTAAATATGACAGAAAAGCTTGACCACAACAACGGAAAAAAAGAAAAAAGATTAATAAAAAATTGTTATAATTGTGAAAAAATACATACTAATAAAGTGAAAATAAAAAGTTATAGTATCGTATAGGAATATTTCTACGATAATACACATGTATTTAGTGTATAGAACATAAAAATTTGATATAATGTAAATATGAATATACCTATTCAATCAGTTATATTTAGTGGATTAAGAGGTGTAGGAAAGACAGTTCTTATAAATAAATTGAAAGATAAGATGAATATAAGGAATGGGTAAAAGAAAATTAATTTATATTAATCGAAAACATACATTATTATTACAAAAGCGACTAATCCATATTCTGATTATGGATTAGTCGCTTGAATATTATTTGAAGAATGTTTATAATAATCTTAAATATTGTTTATATGGAGGATCAAAATGTCATATATTGAAAGAAACATTTCACCAATTCTTAAAGATAGAGTACAAAAAAGTAAATGTACTTTAGTCGTTGGTGCAAGACAGGTTGGAAAATCAACATTAATTAAACATGAATTTTCAGAATACAATAGAACTAATTTTGACGATAGATTAACTAGAATACAAGCTAAAGAAGAACCTAAATTATTCTTTTTGAATAACCCATGTCCTCTCTTTATTGATGAAGTACAGAAAGAGGGCGCAATTCTGGAAGAGATTAAACAAATAGTAGATGAATCTGATGAAAGAGGGCAATTCATATTGTCGGGTTCTCAAAAATTAGAACTTATGAAGGGAATTAGCGAATCACTGGCTGGCAGAGTATCAATTTTTGAACTTTCAGGTTTGTCCATGCGTGAAATTAAAAAGATAAAATTTAATAAACATTTTGTGCCTACAGAGGATTATTTGAAAGAGCGTGAAACAGAATTAAAGAAATATGATAACGTATGGGAAATTATTCATAAGGGTTCATATCCTGAATTATACGATATAGATCGAGATTGGCAGGAGTTTTATTCATCTTATGTATCAACATATTTAGAAAGAGACATAAATGAGTTGATTGCTACTGACAGTATTACATTTACAAAATTTTTAACGGCTGTTGCAGCCCGAACAGGTGAGCTACTTAATTATGCAAATATTGCAAGTGACATAGGTATAAGTGAAATGACTGTAAAAAAATGGATATCAATTTTAGAAAGAACAGGGATAGTTTATTTGTTACAGCCATATAGTGCAAGTGCATTAAACAGAGCTATAAAAACACCAAAAATATATTTTAGGGACACAGGACTTGCCTGTTATCTGACAAGATGGTTGACAGCTGATGCACTAAAGAATTCGGCAGTAGCCGGAAATATGTTTGAAACATTTGTTATTTCTGAAATCTTAAAAACGTATTCTAATGAAGGTAAAGATTATCGTTTCAATATTTATTACTATAGAGGTAAGGACAAAAGAAAAACAGGAGAAAATGAAATAGATTTAATTATCGAAGAGAATGGAGTATTATATCCTGTTGAAATAAAAATGTCAGGTAATCCAAAGGCTATTATGGGAGCCACAAATCAGGTCCTTGACAAGATACCTGATAAAAAAAGAGGTATGGGAATTATTCTTTGTCTGATAGATAAAAAAACATATTTAAGAGAAAACCTGATAGCTTTGCCAATTGAATATATATAGATTATATTTTGTTAGTACATCAAATATATGGAAACATGTGCAGAGATAAGATGTATTGTGTAAGGAGATTATTATGGCCGAATTATGGGATGCATATGATAAAAAATTTAATAAAATAGAAAATACGACTTTAGTTAGAGGAGAAGCAATCCCGGATGGTATTTATCATTTGGTTAGCGAAGTAATAGTAAAACATACAGACGGTTCATATTTGTTAATGCAACGTGATTTACGCAAACATCATGGTGGTGAATGGGAAGTTACAGCTGGAGGCTCTGCTTTGCAAGGCGAAAACGGATTAGAAGCAGCAATTAGGGAATTGAAAGAAGAAACAGGCTTGAACGCTGATAAAATGAAGGAAATTACACGAGTTGTACATGACGGTCATCATTCCCTTTACATTATATATTTATGTGTGTCTGATTTCGACAAAAACTCGGTTGTTTTGCAGGAGGGTGAAACAATAGATTACAAGTGGGTGGATAAGGAAACTTTTGAAAAAATAGATGAGAATGAACTGGCAGCAAGGAGAACGTTGGAAGCCATTAGGGAATATAATTTGTAGGTAAGAGAAAATAATAAAAACGGAGGAACAATGACTTTTTTTCATGCATCACAGACGAAAAATATAAAAATTTTAAAACCAAATATATCAAATCACAATATTCCTTTAATTTACTTTTCAGACAAAAGAGAGAATGTATTGGTGTATTTAAGCAATGCTATTGAAAAATTTTGTAAGGAAAAGCATTTTAAGTTTGAGGGCTTCTGGCATAAATGGGGACCGTATGGATTTGATAAAGATGGTAGGTTGTGCCTGGAAGAATATTATCCAAATGCATTGAAAGAAACGTATAGTGGAGTGAAAGGATATATATATTCATGCGACAGTATATCAACATACAAAGAGTTAAATATTCAAATTCCTAATGCATATATTTCAGATCGACCAACAAAAGTGGAGCATTGCGAATATGTTTCAGATGCATATTATGAAATAATAAAGGCTGAACAGGAAGGCTTAATAACAATTTGCCGATATGATGAATTTATAAAAAAGAGAAAAGAATGGTTACAGAAAACTATTCGAGATGAGTTTGCTAATAGTTTGTTGGCACCGGATTATAGATTTTTCCTTGAAAATAAATTTGCAGATATTTTAGCTGGTAAATAGAAAAATTGGAGCATTTATGAAATATACAATAAAAGAAAATCAATTGGATTATGAAACATATTACAACCTTAGAGAATCAGTTGGATGGAATAACTGGAGCAAGGTACAGGCACAGAAAGCACTCAAAAAATCTTATTACTCAATTGTGATTTATGATAATGAAAATGCAATTGGTATGGGAAGAGTTGTGGGCGATGGCATATATTTCACCATTGTAGATATTGTGGTAAGACCTGAATATCAGGGCAAGAAAATAGGAACGGTAATAATAAACTCTATTTTAAATTATATTGAAAGAAATATGTATGATGGAAGTAGAGTGAGCGTACAATTGTTAGCAGAGGCAGGTAAAGAACAATTTTACATAAAGCAGGGATTCAAACTTGTGCCGCATCAGTATTGTGGACCGGCACTTAGAAAAATAATATATAAAAAATAAATTAGATTTTAGGGAGATTCAAAATGCACACCAAAATAATGATAATTGGCAGTCCCGGTTCAGGGAAAAGCACCTTTGCAAGAAAATTACGAGACAAAACAGGTTTGCCATTGTTTTACTTAGATATGATAAAACATAAACCGGACAGAACTACAATTTCATCAGAAGAATTTGACAAAAAATTAAAGGAAATACTTGTTAAAAGTCAATGGATAATCGATGGAAACTATCAAAGAACTTTGGAAGTCAGAATGAAAGAATGTGACCTGATAATACTATTCGATTTGCCGACAAAAGTATGCTTAGAGAGCGTAAAATCAAGAATAGGTACAAAAAGAGAAGATATGCCTTGGGTGGAAACTGAGGAAACATTTGAGGGAGAATTCAAACAATGGATTCAGGAATTTTCAGATGAAAGTCTTCCTGAAATATATCAGCTTCTTGAAAAATACAAAGATAAAGAAGTTGTGATTTTTAAATCAAGAGAAGAAGCAAATCTTTATTTGGAAAATTTATAACAGCAAATCATTTCATATGTTAAAATCAATGCTTAATTGTTTTTCATAAATATCGTATTGTTTGATATTATAAATTTTCAGTGTTATATTTTAGTCACGGTACCGAAAAATTATGAGGATAAAGCTGTCAGACAGTAGTGATAAAATATGAATTTAATAGGAAACAATATAAAAATAATTAGAAAGCAGATTGGTTTGACACAGGAAGAATTGGCATTACATATTGGTGTAACACCACAGGCTGTAAGTAGATGGGAAAACGGAACAGGGATGCCTGATATTTCTATGGTAGTGCCATTGGCAAAAACACTTAATGTTTCAACGGATTATCTCTTTGGATTAGAGAAAAATGAAATTGATGACAATGTTTATGTAGAACTAAAAAGACATATAGAAAAAATAGAAACTGAATCAGGGAGAAAGGCAGAAGCAGCACTTTTATCCTGTCAGTTTATGTTAAAGAAAGTTTATGAAGCACCAGATAATTATATTTATTCAGTTTTTTTTGTAGAGCAGGTTGCAAATTTAAGCAGATTTGTAGATTTGGAAAAATATGCCGAGGACAAATGGGCTGAGTACAGGGAATTGGCTATAAAGTACGGTTCCAATGCCATAAGATTTGCAAACAATAAGGAATGGATTGAACGTGCACATTTTGCGTTGGCGTGGATTTACATACATGATAGAAATTATGCGTATGCCAGAGAACATATTGAACAACTGCCATCAGTATCTTCTAACAGACTTCAGGAAAGTATCTTGGCACAGTTGGAAGCTTTTGAGAATGGCATTGATGCAATGGATGAAGCAGTAACTAAAAATCTTCAAAATTTTGTTCGTGCAATTAACAAGGAAAATTTGTACGCAATGGAGACTTTTTCATGGCAGAAACCTTTGCGTGCAGTAGAATTTGGTCAGTGGGCAATTAGACTAATAGAGGTATTCGGTGAAAATAAATATTTGAAATCATATTGTAGAGGTTTCTTAAGAGATATTTATAAATATCTAATTAATGCAGAGGTTATTTTAGGCAGATTTGAAAATGCAGCGAAATATTTTGAAGAATTAAAAGAGCAGATGCAAAAGCAATATGAATATCATCAAAGTATACTTTCTGATGAGGCAGAAAAGGCCAAGTTTAACGATAGACAAATTGGTTATATGGAGGCTTATACACAAGAATTTATAAAGGAAAAACAACAGGATGTAGTTAATTATATTCTGGGGTGCTGGCCTGGAAAAATGGCAGAAAAGTTTGCTGAGGCAATAGGATATTCTAAATAGTTGTAGTAAAAAGCTCTGATGTTCAGGGCTTTTTTGCTTGTATATGAATTATAATTAACAATCGGTCACTCAACCACCGGTTGAAAAATATCGACTTTTAATTGATTGAAAGCCATCTCCATATTATATATAATTTCATTATCGGAGGTGATTACATGGAAAATATATGCAATATTTTGGCAACTAATATACAAACATATCGTAAAAAATCCGGAATGACACAGGAGGAACTTGCAAATAAGTTGGGAGTTTCTTTTCAGGCAGTTTCAAAGTGGGAAAATGCAAAGTCATTGCCGGATATTTTATTTTTGCCGGTTTTAGCAGACCTGTTTAACTGCAACATAGACGAACTTTTCTCAAGGAAATCAGAACCAAATGTCAATAATGAATATTGTACAGAATTGCCATGGGAGGACGATGGCGTTATTCGTGGTGTGGTTTGCAAAGGTAGAAAAATTTTACAAAAAACAGACAACATAACTGAAAAGTTTACTTTTGAAATAATTGGTGATGTAAAAAGTGTTCAAAGCCAGTGCAATATATATGTTGAAGGTTGTGTTTCAGGTGGATGCAATGCAAATGGAGAAGTGAATATTACCGGGCATTTAAGTGGTGGTTGTAACTCAAATGGAAAAGTTACGGTTGGGGGACATTTCTCAGGAGGGTGTAATGCAGGTGAAAATATAACAGTTGGTGGTGATTTATCAGGTGACATCAATTGTGGAGAAACGGTTCAGGTAAATGGAAATGTTAAGGCAGATAAAATAAAGGGCAACCTTGTTTGTAACTCGATAAAATGTGACAAGGTTGAAGGCAATGTTGTTTGTAATTCAATAGATAGTGATATTGTTAAAGGGGATATTAAAATAAAGAATTAAAGATATTGTTGTGTTACAACTATGTTATATCACAACAAAGATTACCATTTATTTTGTGTATATTAGAAAGTAAGGATGTAAATTTAGTAGCAAATGCAAACATCAAAAATGTGAAAAGGACCTTGAAGATACTACAATTATGGATATTTATGAAGTGGATACGGCAGTAAAAATGTGGCAGAACGAGGGGATGAATGCAACAAAATCTTGGGAACGTGCAGAACAGATGAGGAAAGAGATAGAAGGCAAGTAAATTTGGAATAATCATTGAATTAAAAGAGTTATAATATTAAATGAAAAGAAGTTATTGCAAATACAGATAAAATATCGCCTAGTCAAAGACTAGGTGATATTTTATCTGTATGCCTTATTGTAAAAAATTACTTCAATTGATAATAATTCATACCATCCATAATGCAATAAAAATAAATCTCCCGTCGTTTAATTTACATATGACGTCAGATAAATAACAAATTTAAAATTATATTTTTTAATATCGGGAGGAATTATTATGAGAAAATCAAAAAAAATTTTAGCGGTTACATTGGCGGCAGCAATGGTTTGTTCTGTATTACCGGCATCGCAGGCTAATGCAGCGGTAAAACATAAAGGAGTATATTCCACATTAAAAAATGGAGTTCTTACAATTAGCGGAAAAGGTAAAATGCCAAAAAAAATGAAATTTAGAGGAAACACCAAAATAAAAAAAGTTATTATAAAAAAAGGTGTTACTTCTATTCCGGATAATGCATTTAAATCATGCAAAAAATTAAAGAGTGTTTCCATTCCAAACACTGTAAAATCCGTAGGTTCTTACAGTTTTTATAATACAGCCATTGAAAACATAACAATACCTAAAAGTGTAAAAACAATTGGGGCAGGTTCTTTATGTAATTGTAAATTATTGACGACTGTAACAATGCCCGGGAAATTTAAGGTTTACGCTCCAAATCCGGAGAAAAATGAAGATATAATGAGCCGTTATGATAATATTAAAAGTGTAAAGCTTAATACAATATTAGACATTTCTAACATGAAGTATTTTTCTGCAATGAATGTCTATACATGGAATAAAGATACCAAATATAAAAGTTACGACGGTGTAGTATACTCAAAGGATGGTAAAACAGTTTTGGGAATGCCACTAAAAAGAGATGAATTGGCAGTAAGAGAAGGTTGCACAACCTTTGATGTTCAGGCAGTTGCATATGACAGTGTTTCCAAGGACTCTGACAAATTTGCGTGTGGTTCACTTAGAAAAGTAATAATTCCGGAATCAATCGAAAAAGTAGTGGATAGTAGAAATTTGCTTTCAAAGACAAAAAGAGCAGAATTTAAAGTTGAAGATATTATTGTAAAATCCAAAAAATTGGATGGAAATAGCATTGCCTTGTTATCCACATGCTTCAATCATATTGAAACAGAAAAATTTATGGAAAAGTTTTCTAATCAAATAAAGAAAGAAGATGGAATGTACATAAGTAATGACAATGTACTTGTAAAGTATGATGGGAAAGCAAAGAATGTTGTCATACCTTCTTATGTGAAAGAAATTGCTGATAATGCGTTTTATACTGCTAATGTGGAGAGCGTAGATATACCTGACAGCGTTACGAAGTTTGGTAAAAATATATTTGAATTATCTAGTATTGTAAAGGTAAATCTTCCTAAAAACATGAAAACTATCCCTGAAGGAATGTTTAAAAACTGCAGAAATCTTGTTGATGTGAAAATTCCTGATTCAGTGGAAATCGTTGAAAATGAGGCATTTTCCGGATGCTCCAAGATTGATGTTAATATTGCATTTGGAGCGAATGTGAAAGTGATAAAATCAAAGGCGTTTTCATATGTTTCATGGGAGAAAATTACAGTACCTGAATCAATAGTAAGAATTGACGAAGATGCATTTGAAGGACCATATGGGGAGTCAATGAAGAAAAGTGTGGTAATAGAGAGTAGTTCAAAGAAAATCACACCGGAAGCATTTTATGTTAGTGGAGACGATTTAGACTTAATTGGCAAGACAAGTTTGGAATACAGTAAGAATTTTAAATATGCAGCAACGAAAGCAGTGGCAAGGAACATAAAATATTATGGAAACAAAAAAACAAAATCAGAATACAGCTGGGCAAAAGTAAAAGATGCCGATGGATATCAGATTTATGCCAGCAATAATAAGAAATTTAAGAAAAAAATCGTAGTGAATGTTTCGAAAAAACATACTAGTACAAAAATAACTTTTAACAAAAAAGTGTCAAAGATATATATGAAAATAAGACCATATAAAAAGATAAAGGGTAAGAAAACGTATGGAAGATGGGTGAAAACGGTTGGAAACCGAATATATTGATAGTTTGTATTGCAGTGTTAGCTTAATAGAAAAGGAGGAGAGCAAAATTCCTCAAAAGATTGTTGCCATAAACCCAATATGATAAGATGTTGGTATCACGAAACGAAAAGGCAAAAATCATGGCAATATTATCAATTACTTCAATTATCATTCTTTTAATATTTCAGGGAGGATTTTATCCCTATGCGTATTTACTTGTGGCGTTATTGGGAGGCGTTGGAATAATTGTTTCAAAGAGAAGTATTGCCATTACCAGAGAATTAGGGTTTTTGTTTATTATTTCCTTGGCGTACCTTTTTTCAAGTTTATATAACGGACTTTCATATGGAACATTGGGACAAACGTTGCTTCCTCTTGCTTGCCTTATAATGGGAATGGTGTTTTCCCTGCTGGACGATGAAGAGAAAATTATTAATAATTATCCGGCAAAACAGGAAGAAAGGGTAAATGAGACAAGGATATATACTTATGACAGCCTGAACCGTATGATAACATCGAAAAAAACAGATAATATCAGTCAGACGGTAAGTAATGCTTCGTACACATATGATAAGGTGGGCAATTGCACTAAAAGTATAGAAGATGGAGTTACAACATATAGCACATATAATAGTTTGAACCAGTTAGTGCAGAGGAATGTTTCAAAGAATGGTGCCCGTGTTGGTCTTACATTCTATTCATATGATGCAAATGGAAAACAGATACTGGAGCAGACAATGGTATCTCCACCAACAATAACTGAGACAATACAAAAAGAGTATGATTCTAATAATCAGCTGATGAAGGTTACATGTAGAGAGGGTAATGCCAGTGGAACGATTAAATACACGCAGGAGAATACATACAATTATGACGGTCAGAGAATCTCAAAGACGGATAATGGAGTAACAACACACTACTATTATCAGGAAGGTGTGCTGTTATATACAACTGATAATAGTGGTAATAAGACAAGTCAGAATGTTGTAGGACCGCAGGAGAATGTGATTGCGACAATCCGTTATGAGGATAATGGACAACATACATACTTTTATAATAAGAATATCAGGACGAGTGTAACCAATGTGGTTGATGAGTCTGGTAATGGTGTTGTAAGTTATAAATATGATGATTACGGAACAACTATTAAATATGGAAATGAAGATTTTTATAATGAAGTGTGTTATACGTCAGGAGTGTATGATGAACTGACGGGACTTTATTATTTGAATGCGAGATATTATAATCCAGAGAGTGCAACGTTTATAACGCAGGACAGTTACAGGGGAGAACAGGATGATTATGGTACATGGAATCTGTATGCGTATTGTGGCGGAAATCCGATTGCTTATGTGGATTTGTCAGGCCATAAAAAAAAGAAATCTGTAAAAATTCCGAAAGGTTATGGAACCACAATATCTTATATGGGGCATCATTTGATAAAAGCTAAAAGTTCGGATCAATATAAGTTAAAAGCACGGGCAAAAAAAGATAAAAAATATAAAAAAAAGAAGCCAGAATACTATGCTATGATAGATAATAGAATTTTAATTGCAACAAAAGCTAATATTGGAAATAAATTGAAAGTTTCTGTAGGAGATTATGTAAATGTTAAGTTTAAAAAAAGCAAAGCTAAAAAAACAGTTACTTACAAATGTATGATAGGAGATATCAAAGGAGCGGATGCAGATAATTCTTGGGGGCACTATGGTGGTCAGGGTGTAGTAGAGATTATTTATCATGATTATAACCCTCCAAAAGGATATAAGAAAAATAAAAATAATCCTTGGGGAAAAGGGAAAGTGACAAAAATAATAAAAACTGGAAAGAAATATAAATTTTAAGGAGAATTGTTTTATGAAAAAAAGAGGAATACTATTTGGAACTATTGGGTTATTAGCAATATTAATTTGTGGATGTAATAAAACCCAAGCAGAAAAAGGTAATAAGCCAGATATAGAAACAGTTGAATGGCGTAGTTCATATATAACATTTTTGCAAGACATAAATAAAAATAATTCTAAACAAGGATATGAATTTGTGATAAAGGATTTAGATGGTGATGCTATACCTGAATTAATTGTAAAAGAAAAGTTAAAATTAACTGTATATAGACAAAATAAAGAGATAGAAGAAGTAGGAAGTTATAATTTTGCTACTGGTACAACTAGATTATTTTCGTCAGAAAGCATGAATTATCCAGGGATTTTTTATTTCTATGTTAGTGGAGGATTAAATCACTATGGATATATTAATATTCAAGATAAAGAATTAAATATACAGGAGTTGTGGAATGAAGATTATTCAGGTATTTATAAAGAAATGGGCGAAGAAAGAGAAGTAATAGAAAAATTTTCAGATGACGATAAAATAATAAAGGAATCAAGAGATTTATACAATAATAATTGTGATTTAACTTTCATAAAAATGAGTTCAGATAATATAAATCTAGACGAAGTTATTACAAATTAATTTCTGTTATTAAGTTATGTAAAGGATAAGTTGTGAAAAGAGGTTGTTCTAAGATCTGATTTTAGGGACAACCGAGAGGAGGGTGCGGACATTTTCTTGGACTATCTAAGTGACCAATCCAAGTCTATGTCTGTACTCTATAGGACTCAAATATCCTAATGATTTTTTTATTCTTTTTTCATTATACCAATAAAGATAATCATTTAAAATACCAATAAATTCTGAGATGTTTACCCCAGACCAATCTGCATTATAGAACATCTCATTTTTAATTCTTCCAAATACGCCCTCACAGGCAGAATTATCAGGTGAACAGCCTTTATTTGACATTGATCGTATGAAACCATTTTTCTCCATCCTGTCAATCCAGCCTGGCCAGCGGTAGTGTACGCCTTTGTCTGAATGTATGATTGGTTTTTCTCCTACAGATAGTAATTTGGCTGCATCGTCAAGCATAGAATTGACAAGTAATGCATCTGGAGAAGTGCTTATATTCCAATTGACAAGTAAGCCATCAAAACAATCTACTATAGGCGATAAATAAACCTTTCCTGCCGGAATTGCAAATTCGGTTATATCTGTTAACCACTTTTCGTTAGCTTGTATTTGAGGCTTCAACTGATTTATTTCATCAGAAGAAATATCTGTACTTGAAACAGAACCTTCTACTAATGTTCCCGGAGTAATGTTTTTGTGATTCATAAGACCTAATGTACCTTCTTTTAAATAACGTTTTCGCCATTGATAAATACTAGCTCTACTATACCCAATGTCTTCTGAAACATATTTTATATTTTCTCCGAGCTCATAGCAACGGTGAATTGCATCTAATTTTACTTCTAATGGAGGATTGCGAGGATGATCAGGAGGATTATTAATTACAGGATATTCTTTCCTTGTTTTGGGTGGGTTATTTTCCTCAGCAATCCATGTGTACAGATTTCTACGTGTTGGATACCCTAGAATCCTAATAGTTTCAGTTACAGACTCTGTTTGATGATATATCCGTAGTGCAATATCTTTTTGTTCTTTTGAATACATAAAAAGGCTCCTTTCGAAGCCCTATAGTAGTCCAGAAAATGTCCGCACCCTCCTCTCTTTTTGGAAGGACAGTAGAAGAATATAAAGATTGGTTGTTAAACAATTCTCGCGAGCAGTTAGAGTTTATTCTCCTTGATTTGATTCGACTATCAGAAAATAAAGAGATTTTGTGTGATTGTCATCTTACAGTTGCTCAGACACTTGCTTTTTCGGAACCATCTAGAGTTGTTTTTCTCATAAAAGAACCATCTAATCTTGTTGATGAATATGGCAATAGACCAGATCATCAGGGATTTCTTCGGTATCTAAATTCGGCTACTGATGTAGAAAAGGCTAAGCAAACTGTGAATACTACTTTATATGAAATTAACGTAAATCGTATAGAAGAGATTAAGAACAGTGATTTCTTTTGGATAGAGAGAACTGGGGACAGTACAGTTGAGGACACGTTATCTCGTGTTGAAAAACATTTGGGTTTAATATAGTTTAAGAATAAAAAGAAAACGTCAAGAATGAAATTTGCAATTTCGTTTTTGGCGTTTTTCACCTATGTAAATATAAGTAATTGAATAAGGAATAGAGCGTATGGTACAATCAAGCAAGAGCAACTTTAACGGAGGTAATAATTTTGAAAATTGAAACATACAACGGAAGATTTGACAACGAAATTATCGCACTAATTCTTTCTATTCAAAATGATGAGACCAAAATTGGATTATCGCTTCAGGAACAGCCAGATTTGCTTGATATTCAACGTTATTATCAGTGACCGGGTGGAGAATTTTGGGTTGCTTTATCCGATGACAGAGTAATTGGAACAATCGTACTCATGTTAAAGGAGAAAAATTGTGATGTTTTGAAAAATTTTTTGTGGAGAAGGCGTTTCGCTCACAAAAAAGTATGGCTCTCCTTATACAATGAATTTTTGAAGTATGCTAACAGCAAAAGTATTGAACATATAATTTTGGATACACCAGCGGTTGCTCATGTCTCACATAGGTTTTATGAAAAAGCTGGTTTTAAAAGAATTAATTCAGAAGAACTACCAGTGTCATATTCCTATCCAGACAGGGATAGCATACTATATATGTTGAATCTATAAAGTTACGTAAAAACTAAATTAAAGGAGATAATTATGGCTTTTGATTTTAAGAAAGAATACAAAGAGTTTTACAGACCTAAAAATAAACCGGAGATTGTAACAGTCCCTAAAATAAATTATATTGCAGTCAGAGGTAAAGGCAATCCAAATGAAGAAGGCGGTGCATATCAGCAGGCAATTAGTGTATTATATGCGGTTGCATATACCTTGAGAATGAGTTATAAGACAGATTATAAAATTGATGGATTTTTTGAATATGTAGTTCCACCGCTTGAAGGATTCTGGTGGCAGGAAAACATAGATGGTGGAAATTATGCAGATAAAGATTCATTTAATTGGATTTCAGTTATTCGTCTGCCTGATTTTGTAAGTCAAAAAGATTTTGAATGGGCAGTTGAAACAGCAACTAAAAAGAAAAAAATAGATTGTTCATCGGCAGAGTTTTTGACCATTGAAGAGGGGCTATGTGTTCAAATAATGCACTTGGGAGCATTTGACGATGAACCTGCAACTGTTGCAATTATGGATGAGTATTTGAGGCAGAATGGATATGTTAATGATATGAATTTGGACAGGTTACATCATGAAATATATATGTCTGATGCAAGAAAGGTTGTTCCAGAAAAATGGAAAACGGTTATTAGACATCCTATAAGAAAGATTTAGACAAATTACATATAGTCATTAAGCTAGAGGAGAAAGAATATGCAGGATTGTGGATTTGCAAGAGAAAATAAATGGTTTAGATATCGTGCAGCAGCAATAATAATTGAAGAAGATTGTGCGTTATTTGCAAGAAATGAAATAGACGATTATTATTACTCAATCGGTGGTGGAGTTCATGTTGGAGA